>Ga0209851_1000012_pt1 | contig 94184 bp, 86 predicted proteins | sample GWRWT4_14Oct14_FD_187195 | JGI IMG/M metagenome (GOLD analysis project Ga0209851, IMG submission 187195) | Sand microcosm microbial communities from a hyporheic zone in Columbia River, Washington, USA - GW-RW T4_14-Oct-14 (SPAdes) (version 2) | ecosystem: Engineered > Artificial ecosystem > Sand... | reverse complement strand
ATCCGTATAGCCTCCGTCAGTTCCCGATTTAACCTCATCTGACCCCCATCGCGTTGATGGATAAGCCAAACACTAAAATCGGACATTTGACGTGCTAACTAATCGGACATATCACGAACTCTCGACACCTATATCTGAGCCCCTTGACAATGTATATACAAATGCATAGTATATACCCATGAAAGAAGCGGTCGCTGGTTTCGACTGGGATGCCGGAAATCTCGAAAAATGCCGTAAACATGGCGTTTCCATAGACGAGATAGAGGCTATCCTGAATAGCAATCCGGCAATTGCCCCTGATATAAAACACTCGGCAAACGAAGACCGGTTTATCGCTGTTGGCAAAAATAATGTTGGCCGTGCAATTTTTGTCGCCTTCACCATCAGGACAAAGGGAGGACGGCAGTATCTCCGGCCTGTCAGCGCCCGCTACATGCGTACTAAAGAGGCGGAACGATATGAAAAGAAAAGTCCCTAGAATGACAACCGACGCGGAAGCCGAAGCCTTTCTCGCGCAAGATCTGTCGGATCTGGATTTCTCGCAATTCAAACCGGTAAAGTTCGAATTCGAAAAGAAAACCGCGCAGATCAATATGCGGGTTCCAAAACCTCTGCTGGACGCGGTGAAGGAACGCGCAAAAAAGCGGGGCATCCCCTATACGCGATTTGTCCGTGAGGCGATGGAGATGGCGCTTATGCAGCCAAGTCCGGAAAAGCCGCAGCGCAAGCGGCGATCATAATTTCAGCCACCGGTCAAGCACAGCCGATCCAACCATATCGGATATGGCGTTCAGCAAAGACCGCGCACGCGCAATGATCCAGTCCACAGACAATAACAGCGCCAGCGCCTCTGTAGGTATGCCAAGCCCGCTAAGCACCAGCGTCAGGGCGACAATACCGGCTTCGGGAACACCCGCCACGCCCATAGCGGCGACGATGCAGTAAATGCCTGCGAAAATCTGCGCCGCCAGGCTCAGTTCCATGCCCCCTGCCTGCGCCAGCGCCAGCAGCGTAAAGCCCTCATATAAAATGATGCCGTCATTGTTCAGATTGGTGCCGACGACGGCGGCAAGTGTCGAGGCGCGCCGCGAAATGCCCAGCCTGTCCAGCGCCCGCAGCGTAACCGGCAGCGCCACCAGGCTGCTATTGACCCCAAACGCATACAGCGCCGGTTCGATCGCCACCCGCCAGAAATTGCGCAGGCCAATCCGTACAAAGAGTATCAGCCACGCGCTGTAGGTAAACATCACATGCGCCGCCATGCCCAGCAGGCACAACAGCACATATTGCCCCAGCCCCTTGAACGGCGTCAGCCCATGTTCGGCTGTTACTTTCGCGCTGGCCGCAAACACCGCAATGGGAATGATTTTGACAATCCAGATCAGCACCGTTTCACAGATTTCGCGCGCCAGGGATATCCAGGTTTCACCCCGATCCATGATCGCGCCGGCATCCGCCGTCTGGCGGGCCCGGACCGTGCGCCATGCAAAGCCAAAGGCGATGGCCATCAGCACAACCGGCATAATGCTGTTATCCGCCAGCGGCTGCACGATGCTGACCGGCAATTGCTTGGCGAGCAGATCCAGAAAATCAATATCCTTTGGCGCCACGCCCGTGCCGCTTGCCAGAAATGTCAGATATTGCCCTGGAACAAAAATATTGGCGATCAGCAGGCCAATGAAAATGGCGATGGCAGAATTAATCAGTGTAATGACCAGCAATTTTAAAAAATCATTGCCCGCCACCCGGAAGCGCAATATCGCCTCCAGCACGGCAAACAGAACCAGCGGCGTGGCCGCCGCCTTGATCAGTTGCAGCATGAATTTTGTAACCGGCGTGATGCTTAGCGCCGCCTGCGGAAACACCAGCCCCAGGCCCGCCCCCGTGATCAGCGCAAGGATGATCCACCCGATACTGCTGGTGATATGTTTCATGATGGCCCCGGTTTATGATTCTTGTCTGCCCGCCCCGCGTCGCGCCGGCCCTGAGCAAATATGCTATGTCCAAAGCCCTTGCCGGATACGGCGATGCTGCGCGCCAGCGCCTGGCCGGCGCAAAAGCAGATTAATCAAATCCACACGCCGCCACTATTCGAAGTAAAGCCAAGGCAGCGATAGGCCGCATCGACCAGGCCCTGACCGCGCGCATTCAGCAGAATGCCATCGCCCATTTTGTTCATGGTGTAACCAAAGGACAGGCCGCAACCGGGATCGGCAAAGCCGATGCTGCCGCCCGCGCCGACATGGCCAAAGGCGCGTTCGCTCAGCAGGCAATTGCCAAAATTCCCGCGCGCGCGATTATCCATTGATTTCATAAAGCCGAGCGCAAAACGTGTCGGCGCGCGCAGCGTCTCGTCCATATGCGTCGCCATGGATATCTGCCCCATACGCGCAACCGATTCCGGGCTGACCAGTTTAACGCCGCGCGCGCTGCCGCCATTGGCCAGCGGCGCATACATGCCCGCCAGTCCGCGCGCATTGGTAATGCCATTGGCGCCGCCAATTTCCGCGGCATGGCAATCGCGCCGGTTCGGGTTGAAGCCGCCATCATTGAACAAAAACAGCGCGGGGATGGAAGTGCGGTCGGCCAGCGCCAGTTCCGCCATCGGCGACAAGGGATCGCCCTTTGCCGGTTTGAACTGAATGATCGGGCTGACGCGGGATTCGATCAGTTCCGGCAGGCCAATCCAGAAATCCAGGCCCAGCGGCTTGGCCACTTCGTCACGGAAAAAAGTACCAAGAGATTTTCCCGACACCCGGCGCACCAGCTCGCCCACCGTCCAGCCGAATGTCAGCGCGTGATAGCCGTGGCGCAAACCAGGTTCCCAGAACGCAACCTCCGCGGCCAGGCGTTCACACATTAAATCCCAGTCATTGACCGCACCCTTGGCCAGCGGTTCGCGCAGCACCGGCACGCCCACGCTATGATCCAGCATCATGCGCACTGTGGCTTTTTCTTTGCCGTTGCGTGCAAATTCCGGCCAATATTGCGCCACCGGCGCATTCAGATCGAGCAGCCCCCGGTCGGCCAGGATATGCGCGCATAATGCGGTTGCGCCCTTGGTGCAGGAAAATACGATCGACACCGTATCGGCGTTCCATGCGGCGGGCGCGTCGGGCACCACGCGGCCGCCCCATAAATCCAGCACGGTTTCGCCATTCAGCGTGATGCAGACCGAAGCGCCCAATTCATCCAGTTCGGTAAAGTTTGCGGCAAAACGATCCGCCACTGGTTTGAATCGCGGATCAAATTGACCCGCAACGCGCCCGCCGGGTACTGGTATTTCCAGTTTTTCCATCGCCATCCCCTCAGTCCTTTTTATTATTCGGGCCGGGCTATTTACGCAGCCCCGTATCGAAGCCGTCAATGCTAACGGTATTTTTTGAGCTGCGATAGGCCTCCAGTTCATCCGGCGTTTTTTTCAAGGCCCATTGCACCAGAATCTGGCGTTCCTGTTTCAGTTCAAATTCCGGCACGGCATAGCCGCACGAGGTTTGCACGCTATCAATATCAAACAGCATGATTTGCCGTGAGCCGGGAATGGCTGGAAATTTTCCGATCAGATCATCCCATTCGGGCGCGCCCGGCTGCACCGCGCGGCCCCTGCCATACAGCCGCAGGATCAGCGCCTGATGATCGAACGAGCAGAACATGATCGTGGCGCGGCCGTCGGCCTTGAGATAGGCCGCCGTTTCATTGCCGCTGCCGGTCAGATCGAGATAGGCCGCCCGGCGCGCATCCAGGCAGCGAAACGTATCCATGCCTTTGGGGGACAGGCTGATACGCCCGGTGGCGGCTGCCGTTGCGATGAAAAAAAGCTTCTGCCTGGCAATGAACGCCTGAAGATTTTCCGGTATATGGTCAAAAAATTCAGCCATGCGCGGCCATCTCCTGTTCAGTTGCGCCCGGTCAGCAACACCAGCTTACCCACAACCTTGCGCGCTGCCAAAAGATTAAGTGCTGTCGCCACCTCTTCCAGCGGATATTGGCCGCTGACCAGCGGCTTCAGCTTGCCCTGCACATAATAATCCATCAGCTCCTGGTTGCGTTTCTGGAAATGCGCCACATCGCGTTCGATGGACGCGCCCCAGAACACGCCGACAATCTGGCAGCCTTTCAGAAGGGTCAGGTTCAGCGGGATTTTCGGAATTTCGCCATTGGCGAAACCCACCACCAGAAAGCGCCCGTTCCAGTTGATCGCGCGCAGCGCGGCTTCCGAATAATCGCCGCCGACCGGATCATAGATCACATCCGCGCCTTTACCGCCCGTGAGCGCCTTGACGCGGTCCTTGAGATCTTCCTTCTCGTAATTAATGCCTTCATCCGCGCCATGCGCCTTGCATACCGCCAGCTTTTCATCGGTGGAGGCGCCGGCAATCACACGCGCGCCCATTGCCTTGCCAAGTTCCACCGCCGCCAGTCCGACGCCGCCGGCCGCCCCCAGCACCAGCAGGGTTTCGCCTGGTTTCAGATCCCCCCGGTCCTTCAGCGCATAATAAGATGTGCCGTAGGTCAGAATAAATGCCGATGCCGTGGCAAAGTCCATCTGAGGCGGGATTTTGGTGACCATTTCGGCCTTGACCAGCGCCTGTTCGGCAAAGCCGCCATAGCCGGTGCCGATAAAGCATAATACCCGGTCGCCCGGCGCCACATTGCTTACGCCGTCACCAACGGCCTTGACCACACCCGCCACCTCGCCCCCCGGCGAAAACGGCAGCTTTGGCCGGGACTGATATTTGCCCTGAATGATCAGATAATCGGGAAAATTCACGCCGCAGGCATGCACATCTATCACCACCTGGCCAGGTCCTGCCTGGAAATCGGCCACTTCTTCAATCACCAGGGTCTCTGGCAGGCCCAGGGTCTTGCACAGCACAGCTTTCATCGTAAATTCCTTATTTTCCCGCGTTGGTGTACTATCTACTAATTATTGCTAGCACATGATGCGCAGTTCCGGAACCACCCAAGCTTGCGGCGCATTGCCAAAAAATAGTATAGGGCTTCTGTGGAAAAGAAAGAACGAAGGTGGCGCGATGCAAGCGTATGTGAAGCTTTGTGCGGGGAAGTTGACCCGGCTATGCCAGGGGGTGTTGCTGGCGCTGGCTGTGTTCCATGCCTCCGAGGCCCTTGCCGCGCAGACCCTGCTGGGCAGCAGCCGTGACTGGGACGCCTTTGTGGTGACAGAAGGCAAGGCGAAATCCTGTTATATGCGCGCCGCCCCCGGCAAGAGCGAACCGGCGGGCGCAAAACGGGGGGATATTTATCTGTTTATCACCCACCGCCCCGCCAGCAAGGTCAAAGACGAGATTAGCATCATCAGCGGCTATCCATTTAAACCCGGCAGCGCTGTGTCCGTCACGGTAGGCAAACAGAAATTTGCCCTGTTCACCGAGGGCGATGGCGCGTGGCTTGAAAAACCCGCCGATGAAGCCCGTCTGATTGCCGCCATGAAACAGGGCGACCGGCTGAGCGTTGTGGGCACTTCGCAGCGCGGCACCATAACCACGGATACTTATTCTCTTGCCGGATTCAGCGCGGCGCTGAAAACCATCAACCAGGCGTGCGGCGTCAAATAGAAAGCTGTTATGGAAACCATAATCCTGGCTGCGCGGATAATTTAATGGAGCATCAGAGCGGAATGGTATTAGGTGGTTCTGTTAAAAGACCCCCTCCCCAACCCTCCCCCTTGCAGGGGGAGGGAGGCGTTACGTCTTGCGTCCCCTCCCCTTGGAAAGGGGAGGGGCAGGGAGGGGATCAATGGGCTGGCCCGCAATCCTCACGCATTAATCTTATCGGATTGCCGCGCGGCGAAATTGCGCAACATCTGCTTGCAGCCGGTGTGCCGGAGCGGCATGTGAAAATGCGCGTGCAGCAGATCTGGCACTGGATATATTTTCGCGGCGTGCAGGAATTCGGCGCCATGTCGAATATCTCGAAAGATTTGCGCACTTTGTTCGATGCGCACTTCACTTTGGCGCGGCCCGAAATCACCAGCGAGCAAATCTCCAAAGATGGCACCCGCAAATGGCTGATGCGCTTTGCAGACGGCAAGGAAGCGGAAACAGTTTTCATCCCGGAAGATGAACGCGGCACGCTCTGTGTGTCCTCGCAGGTAGGCTGCACGCTGAACTGTAAATTCTGCCATACCGGCACGCAGCTGCTGGTGCGCAATCTGACGCCTGCGGAAATTGTCGCACAGATGATGGTGGCGCGCGACCGGCTTGAGGAATGGAACAGCGAGGACCGCCACCTGACCAATGTGGTGATGATGGGCATGGGCGAGCCGCTATATAATTTCGACAATGTCAAAGCCGCGTTGCAGATCGTCATGGATAATGAGGGGCTGAGCCTGTCGCGCCGCCGCATCACGCTTTCAACTGCCGGTGTTGTGCCGATGATGGCGCGCTGCGGCGAAGAAATCGGAACCAATCTGGCGGTGTCGCTGCATGCGGTGCGCGATGAAGTGCGCGACGAGATCGTGCCCATCAACCGCAAATATCCGATCGCCGAACTGCTGGCGGCGTGCCGCGCCTATCCCGGCGTCTCCAATGCGCGGCGCATCACCTTTGAATATGTCATGCTGAAAGGCGTCAATGACAGCCTGGCGGATGCGCGCGAACTGGTGCGGCTGATCGCCGGCATTCCGGCAAAGATCAATCTGATCCCGTTCAACCCCTGGCCGGGCGCGCCCTATGAATGCAGCGATTGGGGGCAGATCGAAAAATTCGCAGAAATCGTCAACCGCGCCGGTTACGCCAGCCCGGTGCGCACCCCGCGCGGACGCGACATCTTGGCCGCCTGCGGCCAGCTGAAAAGCGCCAGCGAACGGGCGCGCAAGGGTGGCGCGCCCGTATCCCTGATTTAGGCTGTCATTTCAGATATCGCTTGATCGGGTTTTTGGCGATCCTTCCCGAACGGCAGCATGATGAGGCCAAGTAACTTCTGCGTCTGCGGCGCGTCGTAGCCGATGATGCCATACCGCACCTCTCCAACCCGCACGGACGGTGTAAACGTGCAAAACAGCCTGTCAAACAGCGAAAACAGATTGCCATAGTTTGAGTCTGTTTGCGCCTTCACCTGCGAGTGATGCAGCTTGTGCATGTTTGGAGAACACCATATCCAGGAAATCGCCGCATCCAGTTTGCGGTGTACGCTGATATTTGCGTGCTCCAGCACCGCATTCACCGCCGACAGGGTCCGGTACAGCAGGATACCGGCGACCGGCGCGCCAAGCCCACATGCAGTCATGACCAGAAAAACGAAGCGCCACACCGATTCTATCGGGTGCTGCCGGAACGAGGTAGTTACATCCAGCGCCTGATCACAATGGTGCACCAGATGGGCGCGCCATAGTAGCGGGGATTTGTGCATCAGCACATGCGCAGTATAGGTGCCCAAATCCATGACAATAATTGTAAGGATGACGGCGGCCGGCATGGACAGACCAGCCCATTGAATAAGGCCGGCATCGTGGCTTCTCACCCATAACGCGCCCATCATCAGAACACCGTTCATCAGAAAATTGAGCCCGAAAGTGATCGCGGCAAGGCCAAGATTTGCGCCAATATGCGTGCGGTTCAACGCCGAGCGCGGAACTAGCGGAATGAAGGTCTCGACAAGGCTGATGATCGCCATCAGGCCGAGAATCTGGACAATTCCGGTTAAGTAAGGGTCTTGCAACATTTGCCTGTTTCCTCATAAGCATCGCCATGGGAAGCCGGGCGCAAGCAGAAACAGGCGGCGCGCCGCCTGTCTTTTCCAATCCGGGAGTTTTGAAAGGTTTGGCTACCCAGCATGCGTTCGACCCGCCCTCAGGCGATGACAAAACGGTGCTTGAGCGCGCTATGCGCCTGCGGTTGGGAGACCGCGTAACCCCAACGAAATCAGTCTACCGATCGAACGCCCCAATTACAATAAGAGGTTGGCGAACGGGCGCGCAAATCCGCTTTATGAGCTTCATGCATCGCTGACGCATCCGTGCCGGAGCAAGCGCACTCCATCCCAACTGCTGGACCGAGCCTGCGCCAGAATAAGAGCGGGCAGGCGGGCCGGTCAATGACAGTGCGTGCCATGGACACCGCATTTCAGGTGTGATCGACCCCGGTGCTATCAGGTTCCAAACAAGGGGCGCGGGCGCTAAAATTCAACTAACTATTTCTAAAGTCAGCACTAATTTAGATTTAATACAAGTTATGCTTACCAGAAAACAAAAAAATGACGCATGTGTCATTTTTTTATTGACCCTCGGCAAGTTATTGACTAATCTGTCACCTAGTCGCCGATGGCCCCGCCATCTGATCTGGATTTAGATTTTTGACCGGAAAGGGAATATGTCATGAGCAAGCAAGGCACAGTATACCGCACAGTCAGCCCCCACGATTTCCCGCCGATGCTGGACCCCGCCCGCTATGGCCAACGTTCCGATGCGTTCGACAAGATCATTTCCGCCACTAATGACCATTTCTGGGATCCGCTGGACACCCGCTATATTGATTTCAGCGCGCCCTTCGATATTCAGAACGAATATATCGTCGATCCGAAGCTGACGCCGGAAATGAATACCGGCATTGTTGAAAAGCTGACCGAGAAACAGAAAATCCATCTGAATAACCGGGTACAGCACCATCTGCTGTCCACGGTGCTGCATGGCGAACAGGCCGCGCTGAACATGTCGGCCAATCTCTGCCATATGCTGCTTGATCCGGGCGCACAGGAATATTGCGCCAATCAATGCCGCGAAGAAGCCCGTCACGTCACCGGCTTTACCAAATATATCGCCGCGCGTTTTGGCGCGCCTGCGCCCGTCACCGGCGTGCTGCGCGGCCTGTTGGTGGATGTGGTCACCACCGAAGAGGTGTGGAAAAAAATCGTCGGCCTGCAAATGATGCTGGAAGGCTTCGCCATGGGGCTGTTCGCTTCCTACTATCAGTATGGCAGGGATCCGCTGCTGGTGAAGCTGGTGCAGCTTGCCATGACCGACGAGGCGTTCCATCACAAGTTCGGCAAGATCTGGGCTGACAAGACCATTCCGCATATGGACCCGGCGTTGCGTGATACGGTCGAGGACTGGATGCGCGACACCTTCGATCTGGTGTTGAAAAATTTCAGCGACCCGCAGGAAAAGCAGCATATTTACGCCGAGGTTGGCCTGAACTGGCAGGACGTGCAGGCCTCGATGTTCGAAGCCTTCACCGATGATTTCCATCGCAAGCAGATGCAGGAAAGCACCAATATTTTCCGCACCGTGATCAAAACCCTGCTCAAGGCCGGCATCGTTACGTCGCGCACCGCGCCCTATTATGCGGCATTCGTGGACATGAAAGAGCTGTACGCCGAAGGCGAAAGCATGGTGGGCGATCAGATCGCCGAAGAAGGCATCAAGTTCCTGAAGAACATCAATATGTTCGGCAAGGGCGGGCAAATGGCCGCCGAATAGTTCCGCACCGGCGGGGCCGGGATGTAATCTCCCGCCCCGGTTCATAAACAAGCCCCCGCAGCTTCTGCTGCGGGGGCTTTGTTTTATCTGCCGGTTGCCAACTCTCCCGTGACAAGGCGGGCAGAATCCCCTTATTCTCTCTGAAAATAACATGGGGGACACCGTGCCAGTCGATCTGAAAATGATTTTACCCGAAAGCCGTATTGCCGCCATGAAGAAGGCGGGTCTGTGGCCGGATATTCTGTTGACCGACATGCTGGACAAATGGGTGGCGGAACAGCCGGACGCCATCGCCATTACCGGCTTTAACTCCATGCGCCGGCGGCGCGAAAGCCTGTCCTACCGCCAGCTGGATATTCTGTCGGGGCGCATCGCGCTGGGCCTGGTGCATTATGGCGTCGGCAAGGGCGATATGGTGTCGTTTCAACTGCCCAACTGGTGGGAATTTGTGGCGCTGCATCTGGCCTGTGTGCGCATCGGCGCGATCACCAATCCGGTGATGCCGATTTTCCGGGAACGCGAACTTTCCTTCATGCTGGACTTTGCCGAAACCAGGGTGATTTTCGTGCCGCGTGAATTTCGCGGCTTTGATCATCCAGCGATGATGGCGGATTTGCGCCGCAAACTTCCCGCGCTCGAACATGTGTTCGTACTGGGCGGCGAGGGCGCGCAAAGCTTTGAAGAAAACTTCCTGCTGCGCCGCCATGAAGACGAACTGGACGGACCGGCGATTTTCGCCGCGCGCCGCATGGGCCCCAATGATGTCAATGAAATGCTGTACACGTCCGGCACTACGGGACAGCCCAAGGGCGTGATGCACACCGCCAATACCCAGTTCGCCAATCTGCGCGCGATTGCGCCCGCAATTGGGCTCGTCCGGTCGGACATATTGCTGATGGGCTCGCCGCTGGCGCATCAGACCGGTTTTCTCTATGGCATCATGATGCCGCTCTATCTGGGCATCAAGACCGTCTATCAGGATGTATGGGACGCGCGCACCGCCGCGCAACTGATCCAGGAGGAAAAGGTAACCTATAGCATGGCCTCGACCCCGTTCCTGGCGGACCTGACCGACACACCCGATGTGCATAAATATGATATTAGCAGCCTGCGCCTGTTCCTGTGCGGCGGCGCGCCCATTCCGCGTGTGTTGACCGAACGCGCCACGAAAGAGCTGGACATCAAGGTGCTGGCGCTGTGGGGCATGAGCGAAAATGGCGCGCTTACCATCACCCGGCCCGACGATCCGCTGGAAAAGGTTTTCAACACGGATGGCAAGGCGGCGCCCGGAACCGAGGTGCGCATTGTGGATGATAAAGGCCATCCGCTGCCGCCCGATACCGAAGGCCTGTTGCAGTCGCGCGGCTGCACGCAATTTGTCGGCTATATGAAAAAGCCGGAAATGCACGGCACCGATGCGGATGGCTGGTTTGACACCGGCGATTATGCGCGCATGGATTCGGATGGCTATATCCGCATCACCGGACGCGCCAAGGATATTCTGATCCGCGGCGGCGAAAATATTCCGGTGGTGGAGGTGGAGGAATTGCTCTACCGGCATCCCGCGATCGTGGATGCGGCGATTGTGGGTATGCCGGATCCGCGCCTTGGCGAACGCGGCTGCGCCTTTGTCACGCTTGCGCCGGGATCAGAGCTCAGTCTTGCGCAAATGGTGTCTTATCTGAGCGATGCGAAACTGGCGCGTAATTACATGCCCGAACGGCTGGAGGTGATTACGGAAATGCCGCGCACCGCCAGCGGCAAAATCCAGAAATTCATACTGCGCGACATTGCGAAGGGGTTTTCTGCTTGAGCAGTTCCTGGCAGGTTACAGACGCGCTGCGCGATCATGTCATGCGTCAAATGGCGGGCTTTGAAAGCCGCTCTCAACCGGCCGGCGGGCTGAAGCACGCCGCAGTGGCCCTCGCCATTGCCGCCAATGCGGCCGGTGAAGGCGCGATCCTGTTGACGCGCCGTGCACCGCGCCTCAATGCGCATGCCGGACAATGGGCGCTGCCCGGGGGGCGGCTTGATGCGGGCGAATCACCCATAGATGCGGCATTGCGCGAAATGCATGAAGAAGTCGGCCTGGATGTGCCGCCGCATCATGTGATCGGCGTGCTGGATGATTATCCCACCCGTTCGGGCTATCTGATTACGCCCGTGGTGATCTGGGCCGGGCCGGACGCGAAGCTTTCTCCCAACCCGGCCGAGGTCGCTTCCATTCATCATGTCAGTTTTACCGAATTGAACCGTCCCGACTCGCCGGTTTTCTTCAATATTCCGGAAAGTGAACGTCCGGTGATCCGGTTACTGGTCGAAGACAGTTTTGTCCATGCGCCGACAGCCGCTGTGATGTATCAGTTCCGGGAAGTCTGCATTCATGGCCGCCACACCCGTGTGGACCATCTGGAACAACCCGTATTCGCGTGGAAATAGCCGCGACAGGCTTGCCGGAAGACTGCGCGTGTCCGCCTGCGTTCTTCGGGAACCAGGGCGTGACAGCATTCTCACTAATCCCGCACGCGCAATAAGCTGCGAAGGCTGGTGGGCGCGGCTGGGATTGAACCAGCGACCCCCTCGATGTCAACGAGGTGCTCTCCCACTGAGCTACGCGCCCTTTATCTTGCCGTCTTCTTATCCGCTGCCAGTGCCAGCTGGCAAGTCTAACCTTTAACAGGCAATGAATGCTTGTGGCGAAATGTTCCGCAAAACAGGCAAGTTATTAATAGACTTATCAATAAAGCCGGGCAAGCGTGGGAAAAATGCCATAGTCAGCGATTAACTATCAGGGTGTGACGCTTCTTTGATCAATGAGGGTTGACAGGCGGCAGCATTATCTGGCGTGGTGCGAACTGAGGCATGAGGCTTGTCAGGACAGCATCAAACAAACGCTGCCGGCGGGCTTATAAAAACCAAGAATGGAGGCACGTGTGTCCGGATTGTTGAATACGCCCGCACGGCGGGTGATGCGGAATCGTCTTGTATTGGGCGGTTCCGCTTTTGCGTTTATGGCGCTATCGGCGGGTTCCGCCGGTGCTGTGGATTACAGTTTTGGTGAAGTCGCCGGCTCTGTTGATACCGTGATCTCGGCCGGGGCGTCGATGCGCACCAGTGCCCGCGATTGCCGCAATCTGGGCCAGCCCGCGGGTGGCTGCAAGATTTACGATGCCTCCAACATCGAAAAAGGGGGCGGCGTCAACAGTGACGATGGCAATCTGAACTATGGCCAATGGGACGTGTTCTCCGGCGCCCTGAAGGCGACCTCGGAAGTGGGCGCGACCTGGCGCAATTTCAACGCCTTTGTGCGCGGCACGGCCTTTGTCGATCCGATTGTCGACAATACCGATTATCGCGATCTCAGCTCTGCGGCGCGCAGCGAAGTGTCGCAGAACGCCAAACTGCTCGACTATTTCGTCGGCGGCAGCTTTGAGGTCGGCGGCCTGCCGCTGGAACTGCGCGGCGGCAACCAGGTGATCAGCTGGGGCGAAAGCACCTTCATCCAGAACGGCCTGAATGTGATCAATCCGATCGACGTGGCGGCGACCCGTAAGCCGGGCTCCGAAGTGAAGGAGTTCTTCACGCCGATTCTGGCGGCGAAGGCGGCGCTGGGCCTGCCCAATAATTTCAGTGTTGAAGGCTTCTATCAGTTCAAGGCCGACAATATCGTGCCCGATCCCTCCGGCACCTATTTCAGCAGTGCCGACATTATCGGCCGCGGCTCGCAGCCGATTCGCTCGGGCACGTCGGATTTTGGCGATGATGACCGTTTTAATCCGTTCCAGATCGCCAACGGCCTCGACACGGATATTTACTGGCAGAGCCGTCTGTCGGTCAACGTGCCGTCCGTGTCGGTTGAACGCGCCAATGACAAGAACGCCGATGATGGCGGCGAGTTCGGTTTCGCACTTCGTTACTTCAACGAAGAATGGAATAATGGCATGGAGTTCGGCCTGTATTTCATCAATTATCATTCGCGCCTGCCGATCCTGACGCAGAGCCGCACCGATGTGACCCGCGCGGTCAGCATTGGCACCGGCACCACGGTTACCCCGCAGGGCCGCGATTATATCGGCAAGATCAACACCAATGGCACACCGCAGGCGGATGGCGGCACGGCCTCAGTGCTGGAATTCGGCAACTTTAATGCGGCTCTTGCCGCACCCAATGCGGCCGACGTCGCGGCGGGCGTGCTTGCGCCGCAACTTGCTGCTTCGGGCGCGCCCTATGGCCCGGCTACCGGCCCGACGCCGGTCAACCAGTATGAAGCGGTGCAGACATTCTGTAACGTGCTCGCGGGTCCGTTGCAGGTGGGTGTTCAGCTTCAGGCCCAGGGCATACCCTCGGCCACAGGCCGTCCGTTTATCCCGGGCGACAATGCCAGAAACCGCTCCAATGTGGATCTGCGCAATCCCGGCGGCTATACCAATTGTAACAATATGGCGCGTCTGCGCAGCCTGACCGGCACCATCGAGGCCTCGCTGGCCGCAGTTATCGCCAACACGCAAAACTACCGGCTGGAATATCCCGAGGACATCAAGCTGGTGGGCGCCAGCATGAGCACCACGCTTGGCTCCCTGGCGTTCCAGGCTGAGGCGACCTATCGTCACGATCAGCCCTTGAGCTATGTCGGTTCGGAAGTTTCAGCGCTGTTTGCCGATCTGGATGGCCGCACGGCCTTCGCCACGGGCGCCGATCTGCCCGCGGGCGTTGGCTCACCGACGGCGCCATCGCGCAATGTTGAAATCTCACCGGGCCGCTTCAACACGACCCGTTTGCAGGCCAGCAACCAGTCGGCAGCAGGTGGATCGGGCGCACAATTCGTCAATTTCGCTACCGTTGCCCAGATCGAGGCTGCGCAGGCCGGGGTTGCGGGCGCCTATAGCGCGCTTCCCGGCGCCTATGCCGCCGGCGCGGCGGCGATTCCGACCACGCCCGGCCTTGCACGGGCAGCGGCGCTGGCGCAACAGGGCAGGCTGACGGTTGCCGATCTGCCGGCAAACCTGTTCACGCCTGCCAGCCTGGTAGGCGGCACCGTGACACCAGCCAGTATTCTGGCCGGCACCGGCGGCACGACAGCCGCCCCTCCGGGCCCCAATTCCCTGATCGGTCTTGGCGGCTCCACGCTTGGCACGCCTCCGGCCGTGAGTGCGGCCAATCCGGCGGGCACGACCTCTGTCGTATTCCCGGCGGGCACAGCAGCCAGCCTGGTTGAGGTTGCGAACCGTCTCGGCTATATCTCTGTCGACGTGGAAAATGCCGCGCAGAGCTCCAATGTGGCCAATGCGCTTGCGGGTGACGTGCTGTTTGCCCGTCATATCGACTCGGGAACCGGCGCCGTGCCGACCCCGATCACGCCGCAAACCCGCGCCTCGGTGCTGGATGCGTCGAATGTGCGTCCCGACGGCTATATCGAAATCCCGAAGGAAGATGTGTTCACGGCGCAAGCCACCATCACCTCGGCGCTTTTCGGCTCCAACCCGATCGTGTCGGTGATGGAAGCTGATGGCGGGGCGATCGTGACGGAAGTCGGCATGGTATTCGTGCCGGGCATTTCCACCAGTTCAGCCATTGCCGCCAGCGGCAGTGAAGGATTGCTGAACCCTATTGCAGCCGCGACCTACAAGCTGAACGCCGATTTGAAGGGACCGACCAACTGGGCCACCCCGTTCTCGTGGGGCGCGCAGGGCGTCTTCAACATGACCTATAACCGTGTGTTCGGCAGCCCGGTCAACCTGGTGCCGCAAGTTTCCTGGCGCTGGGATATGGGCGGGCGCACCCCGTCCCCGCTGGGCAATTATATGGCGGAACGCAAGGCGATTGGCCTGTCCCTGGCGGCGAACTATCAGTCGCGCTGGACGGGTTCGGTCAGCTGGACGGCCAATTTCGGCCCCGACGCTCCGCTGGATGACCGCGATTTTGCGTCCATCAACATTGCCTATGCCTTCTAAAGGTCTGAACTGAAATAAAAAGCGCCCGGGACCTGGTTCCAGGGCGCTTTTTTTGTCAAAATCAGGAAAACTTGTCTTCCGTACTGGAGTCTTGCAACGACATCGGCTATTAGATTGGCCACAACAGGGCGCGCCAGAAGCGCCGGTAATAAGGGCAGGGAACGCTATGCGTATGGGGAAGTTCAAATTGAATATGTTCGGCTGCGGGATGGCTGTATTATTTACGGCAATTAACCTGGCAATGCCTGCGCAGGCCGCTAACAGAATGGGCCAGCCGACACCTGATAAGGCCGTTGTCGAAGAGGCGGTGCCGTCGGATCTGGCCACCAAAAGCCTGCTTCTGGGGGTGACCAAGGCCGGCAACCGCCTGATATCCGTCGGGCATTGGGGGCATGTGATTTTATCGGATGATGCCGGTGTGACCTGGCGCCAGGCAAAAAAAGTCCCCACACGCACTACATTGACCTCGGTTTATTTCACCGATGAAAAAAATGGCTGGGCGGTTGGGCATGACACGGTGGTGATACACACTGCCGATGGCGGCGAGACCTGGGAGATGCAATATTCCGATCCGCCTGCCGAAACGCCGCTGCTGAGCGTATGGTTTGAGAATAATGAGCATGGCATCGCCGCCGGATCCTTCAGTTTCATGCTGGAAACCTTTGATGGCGGCAAGACCTGGGAGTCGCGTCCTCTGCTTGAGGCGGAACCCGATGAGTTTGATCAACCGCATCTGAATGCCATATTCTGGGGGCCGGACCGCAAAACGCAGGTCATGATCGCATCCGAAGCGGGAAGTTTTTTCCGTTCTCATGATGCCGGCAAAACCTGGGAACTGGTCGAAATGCCTTATAATGGTTCATTCTGGGGCGGGCTGACGACCAAAGAGGGGCGTGTGCTGGCGCTTGGCATGCGCGGCAATATCTTTGCCTCCGATGATTTCGGTACAAGCTGGACAAAGGTGGAAACCGGCGCTGACCAATCCTATAGCGGCGCCGTGCAGCTGGACGATGGCACAATCATTGCCGTAGGCCTGGCCGGTACGGTTTCCTACAGCACCGATAATGGCGCCAGTTTCGTTACCTATGTGCGGCCCTCACGCACCGCTTTGTCTGCGATCGCGGCTTCGGCCAATGGTGAAGTGGTTCTGTTTGGCGACAAGGGCATTGAGCGCCAGCCTGGCAAACTGCCGGCGGCGTCTGCGCCCGCAGGCAGCTAATCGCGCAGCGAATGGCCCAGCAGGGCCTCCAGTTCGGCGAGCGCCCGTTCGGGCGCGCCGACCTTGATGGTCTGCATGCCCAGCGCGCGGGCAGGTTTCAGATTGATTCCCAGATCATCCAGATATACCGCCTGCGCCGGCGAGACGCCGAGCGCGTCACAGGACATCTGATAGATACGCGGGTCCGGCTTGCGGATGCCTGCGCGCTTTGATTCCACAATATGGTGAAACAGCGCCATCACCTCACGCACCGCCTGCGCGCGTTCATTGTCCAGCACCATGCCGGGCCCCTTGCCCGCCGGTACATTATTGGTGATGCAGCCAACCTTGTAGCGCAGGGAACAACGCCGCAGCGCCTCTGCCATTATCGTGCGCACATCGCCCCCCAGCAGCGCAATAACCTCGCGCCCGGCGATACGGCGGCCGCGTGCCGCACTTTCCTCCGCAAACAGTCTGTCAAATTGATCCAGCGTCACTTCGCTGCGTTCAAACTGCGCCCAGGCATTGCTGTCCGGGTTGACAGCGTTCACGCCCCGGATAAAATCCAGCGGAATATTATTGGCCGCTTCATAGCGGTTGAATGCTTCAAACGGGCTGCTGGTCAGCACCCCGCCAAAATCCCAGATAACCGCTTTTATTGTCATGCCGTCCTCTTACCGATACGCTATATGGCAGTAATAATATCTAATGGCGCCACCAGCAAGGTAAGAAGGAACGCCGATGTCGCTGTTTTTTGATCAGGAATGGTTTGATGCAAGGCTGGCCGAGCGCGGTTTGAACAGGCTGGCGCTGGCGGCGATTTTGGGAATCAGCAGCGCCGAGATTGACGCCATGTGGAAAGACCAGCGTGAAATCAGTGCGCGTGAAGTGACCCTGCTGGCGGAAATGCTGGGCGTCACCCCTGCGCAGATCTCGGAACATGGCGGCGTTGCCACACCGATTCCAAAAACACAGGCAGATATGGATCAGGTCGTGGCGCGGCTGGACCTGCTCGATGCGCGTTTGCAAAGGCTGGAGCGCGGGCAGGCCGATATGCTGGCGCTTCTGCAAACACTGCACACATAATGGCGATGGATTAAACCCGTATCCCGTGCAGGCCGGGGATCATTGCAGCATCAATGTTCCGATAGGCGTAAGCCGCGACAGAGGCAGAGGCCAGCGGGCCGCCGTTTTGCCCGCGCAACAATTGCGCGGCGATCAGCAAATCCGCCATCTGATACTGAAATGACGGTGTGTGAACCGGCCGGGCCGCGGCGTTTACCTGTAAGGCGTGGGCCTCGATACACACGGCGTCCTTCTCGCGAAAGCTGGGTGCAGCGGGCTTGGAACGGGTTACGGAATGAATTGCCAGGGTCATTTTTTTGCGGTCAATCAGTGGTTCGAAATATCCCTTACGATAGCTTAATGCCGCCCGCGATCAAGCGCGGGCTATGGTTAACGCCTGATTAACTGAATGGACTGTGACGGATGCTGCTTAATTTATTTGCTTAAAACCGGGGCGCGTTCATAACGCGCGGCGGCCGGAGTGTTCACCGGCTCCGACAGCGGCGCGGCCTGGAACGAGGCCAGCATGCGGGCGCGCGGCACTTCGCCATAAATGGTGCTGCGCTGTTGCGGCGTGCGCCCGGCGGCTTTGATCAGCGCCTCCATTTCCTGGGGCGGCATTTCCTGGCCATGTTCCGCGCCCGCCGCGCGGGTGATGGTTTCATTCATCAGGGTACCCCCCACATCATTGGCGCCCGCACGCAGACAGGCGCTGACGCCTTCGGGGCCCATCTTGACCCAGCTGGCCTGAATATTGGTGATATGCGGATGCAAGGCGAGGCGCGCCACCGCATGCATCAAAATCGCTTCGCGGAAAGTGGGGCCTTTGCGCGCGCGCCCTTTCAGATAGATCGGCGCCTCCATATGCACGAAAGGCAGCGGCACAAATTCGGTAAAGCCGCAGGTGCGGGCCTGCAATTCGCGCAGGCGCAGCAGATGCCGCGCCCAGTTCTGCGGCCCATCCACATGCCCATACATAATGGTGGAGGTGGTGCGGATGCCCAGCCCATGCGCGGTTTCCATCACTTGCAGCCATTGTGCCGTATTGATTTTATCAGGGCAGATGATGGCGCGAACTTCATCGTCCAGAACCTCGGCTGCCGTGCCTGGCAGGCTGCCCAGCCCCGCATCCATCAGCCTACGGAGAAATTCATCCAGTGACAGCCCCAGCGTTTCGGCGCCCTGCCAGACCTCCAGCGGTGAAAAGGCGTGAATATGCATGTCCGGGGCCGCCTGTTTCACCGCGCGGCAGATGTCGATATAGGTCTGGCCGGTATATTCGGGATGGATGCCGCCCTGCATGCACACCTCGGTGGCGCCGCGCGACCAGGCCTCGGACGTGCGGCGCATGATTTCATCGAGCCCCAGATCATAGGGGCGGCCGCGCAGATTTTCGCTCATTTTACCTTTGGAAAAGGCGCAGAACTGGCATTTGAAATAACACACATTGGTGTAATTGATATTGCGGTTGACGACATAGCGCACCACATCTCCGCTGATTTTTGCGCGCAGATCATTTGCGGCGGCGCAGACGGCGGCGAAATCATCGCCCCGCGCCTGAAACAGGGCGGCAATTTCCGCCTCGTTCAGGCCCGCGCCGCTCCATGCTCTGTCGATCAGTGTACGGATTGCCGGGCTGGCCTGGCCCTGCCTTGTGCCCTTGCTGCGCGCCAGATCATCGGCGGGCGGCGGGCTTTGCGTTCCCGGCGACCAGTCTTCGCCGCGCGCAAAGCCCTGGCTGTCGCGCGATTGCAGCACCCGCGCCTGTAAAGCCTGATCCAGCCAGCGCTCAGGCGCGCGCACATATTCAGGATAAACCGTCAGGCGTTGCAGCAGATGCTTGCCCGACGCCGCTGTTTCACGCGCCAGATGATCCAGATGCGGCCAGGGCGCTTCGGGATTTACGAAATCGGGGGTCACCGGCGATACGCCGCCCCAGTCATTGATGCCCGCATCAAGCAATTGCCCCAAAACGCCGGGGCTGAGATTGGGCGGCGCCTGAATGTTCATGTCCGGGCCGAAGATGATGCGCGCCACGGCAATGGTCCAGAGCAGATCCTCGAGATCCGGCTCAGTTGCGCCCGCCATGCGCGTGCCGGGCTTGGCGCGGAAATTCTGTACAATGATTTCCTGAATATGGCCGTAGGCGTCATGCAGATCGCGCAGCGCGAGCAGCGCCTCGATACGTTCCGCGCGCGTCTCGCCGATGCCGATCAGGATGCCGCTGGTGAATGGCACATTGGCGATGCCTGCCTGACGGATACATTCCAGCCGCCGCTCCGGCGCCTTGTCGGGCGATCCATGATGCGCCATGCCTTTTTCCAGCAGGCGCTTTGAAGCGCTTTCCAGCATGATGCCCATGCTGGCGGATACTTTACGCAAGCGGGCAAAATCCTGCGCCTCCATCAGGCCGGGATTGAGATGCGGCAGCAGGCTGGTTTCCCGCAACACCAGCGCCGCCATGGCCTCCAGATATTCCAGCGTGCTGGCGTAACCCATCTGCGCCAGCGCATCGCGCGCCGCGCCATAGCGCGTCTCCGGCTTGTCGCCGAGCGTGAACAGCGCTTCGCTGCATCCGGCCGCCTCGCCCTTGCGGGCAATTTCCAGAACCTGTCCGGCACTCAGATAGGCGGCCTCGCCTTTGCGCGGCGGCTGCGCAAAGGTGCAATAATGGCATACGTCACGGCACAGATGCGTCAGCGGAATAAACACCTTGCGCGAATAGGAAATTAAATTGCCCCGGCCCAGATCGCGTAAATGCCCGGCCGCCGCGATCAGTTGCGCGGTGTCTTTGTTTCCGGCCAGCGCCAGGGCTTCGGCATGGGCCGGGCGATGATGAGGGCGGGCATGGCTGGTGATATTTTGCATCTGGTCCATATATTTTATCTTGTCTGCGCAGATGCAATGGGCATTCTGGCGTCCAGATGCAGGCTGCGTAAATATTCCTGCGCCCGTGTGCGGCCCGGCGCCGCTGCCAGCGTGAACAAATCATCGACATTGTCCACATCAAAGGCCAGTCCCGGCAGTTCCAGCACCTGTGGCGTAACGCCGCTGCGGGCGGCTTCTTCCAGATGGGCGGTAAAGCTTTCGCTGCCATAGCGGAACGCGATCAGATCAGGCGGACACACCAGCAGGGCGTTGGTGCCGTCATGCGCGCCATCGGGTGCAAGGGCCAGCGCCGGCGTGGAAGCGGATGCGGCAATCAGCTGCTCAATTTCTTCGGCCCGCGCCAATGGCAAATCGCCATGCAGCACCAGCGCCCCGGCGGCAGCTTCGCCTGCAAGCAGCCGGGCGGCATGGGTAACGGCAGGGTTCAGCCCGCCCGTACCGGTTTCCGGGAAAATCCGCGCCCCATAGCGGCGTGCCAGATCACAGGCATCGGCATCCGAAGACACGATAACAGTTCCGCTCAGACCCTTTGTCTTGCGCAGCGCATCCAATAGATCCTCCAGCATGGCCAGACCCAGCGCACGGCGTTCGCCAAGCCCCAGAACGGCGCTAAGGCGCTGTTTTGCATGGCTTAATTGCTTGACCGGTATGATGGCCCAGATCGCCCGCATGGGCAGCTTCCCTGTGATTTATAGCGTTGCCGCAAAGTCTAGCACATTACGGGCAAGTTTCACCCTGTCTTGCAGCGTGCGCATCACACTTTGCGCGGCGCCGCAGGCCAGGCCCGCAGCCGCCAGTTCAGGCACAAGGGCGGCATCCGTTTCATCCAGAATAAAGCCGTCCAGCAGGTCCCCATAATGCGCAGCCACGGCCCCGGCCGTCTGCGGGACGTTCAGTTCCAGCATCATTTTGGCGGTGGGCCCCTTGATGGCGCGCCCGCCCACAATGGGCGAAACGGCAATGACCGGCGCGCGCGCGACCTTCAGCGCATCACGCAGGCCCGGCACCGCCAGAATGGGATCAATGCTGACAAAAGGGTTGGATGGGCACAGAATGATGCAGTCCAGACCGGGATCGGCCAGCGCGTCCAGCACGCCGGGCGCGGGGGCGGCCTGTTCACTGCCTGCAAAGCTGAAGCCGGTGACTTTGGGCGCGCATTTATCGCGCACAAAATAATGCTGAAAGGCCAACGGACCGTCCGGAGTGTGAATGATCGTGCGCACCGGATCATCGCTCATCGGCAGAACATGCGCATTCACGCCCAATGCGGCAAACAGGCCGTGTGTGATTTGTGTCAGGCTCTGCCCTGCCGCCAGACGGCGGGTGCGCTCCACATGCGTCGCCAAATCAAGATCGCCCAGTTGAAACCAGTCCTCGCCGCCCAATTGGCGCAATGCCGACATGAAGGCCCAGCTCTCGCCCGCCCGGCCCCAACCCTGCTGCGTGTTGGAAAGCCCGGCCAGCGTATACATCACCGTGTCCAGATCGGGCGAAACATGCAAACCCAGATGCGTGAAATCATCGCCGGTATTGACGATCAGCGTCAGATTTTCACCCGTCAGAATATGCGATAATCCAAGCGCCAGTTTCGCCCCGCCCACACCGCCGCACAGCGCCACGCATTTCATCGGGCAAGCCTTAAGCATTCATTCATGGCAAACCCAGCATGCGCATAAAATCCTCGATTGCGGCTGTATAATCTTCGGCCTGGCCAACCATATCGTTGACATTGCCATGCGTGAAATGAACCGGCAACAACACAGCGCGGCCGCCCAGCGCATCAACTTTGGCGGCGAAGCGCCGGGCACCCTCGCATTTATCATTCCAGCGCATGGAACAGGCAAGCAATATTGGTGCTGGCGCCTTGTCCATGCGCAGGGTGGGCGACGCATCACGCCAATACGCCTCGTCCGTCCCGAACACCGCATCATAATATGGGAAATGCGGCGCCGCCATGGTGCGCGTAATGTCAAAGCCTGCGCTGTCCAGTGATATCACGCCAAGCCAGGGCTGTGCCCCTTGCCGCACCGCGATATCCGGGTCAGCGGCCAACAGCGTCACAAGATGCGCGCCTGCCGAATTTCCCATCAGGATAAAGCGCGCCGGGTCGCCGCCCCAGGCGGGGGCCAGCGATTGCGCCAACGCCAGCGCTTTGGCGATATCCTCTGCCTGTTGCAGCGGGTTTGCCCCGGGTGACAGCCGGTAATTGGCTGAAACAAGAATAATGCCTTTGGGAATCCATCGCGCCAATTTGTTTTGAATGATCGCAGGATCGGCTTTGTCGCCCGCTGTCCAGGCGCCGCCATGCACCATGAGAATGACGGGCGCCGCCGCCGCATTTTCCGGGCGGTAGACATCCATTTTTTGTTCCGGGGCGGGGCCATAGGCAATATCCGCGATCCGCGTCATGCCGGCGGGAAAAGGCAGCGGCCCCCGCCATACCGCAAGCTGTTCAATGATCCTGTCCCGGATGGGATCTGCCGTGGCGGTTCCGGGCAGGCACAGAAAGCCGATGGCGATGGCGCTGCGAATCAAAAAAGCTGTTGGCGTTCTCGCTGACTGGGACATGACTGGAAATTCTATCGGAACATGTCGATGCGCCGCTCGCGCACCAGCGCGCGGGCGGGCCGGGGCGCGTCCGCCCTTGGCGGGGCAAAGCCGCGGATCAGCACTGCCGGCGCGCCCTGCGACCCCTGGCCCTGCACCAGCGATGCGGCGGAGGCCAGCTCGTCGGCGGTGGCGCTTTCCGTCACCTCCAGGCGGCGGCCAAACAGATCGGGTTCGCCGCGCAGATCCTGCAGGCTGGTCAATCCCGCCGCGCCAATGGCGATGCCGACAATGCCATTGCGCCAGGGGCGGCCGGAACTGTCATTGATTATAACCGCAATATCCGCGCCCGACAGGGTCATTAATTCCGTACGCAGACGTTCAGCCGACGCATCCGGATCGTGCGGCAGCAGCAGAATATTTTCCCGCCCGCCACTGTGATCAATATTGGATTGGTCAATGCCCGCATTGGCCATGACGATGCCGATGCGATGTTCGACAATCAGCACATTTTTCTGATAGCGCACCACCTCAGCCGATTCCTGCAACACCGCCTCGACAAAACGCGGGTCTTTATCCACCACGGCGGCGATTTCGCGCGCCCGCGCCGAGGGCGTAATGTCACGCAAATCCATATATTGGTTTTCGGATTTGGAAACGATCTTTTGCGCAATGACCAGCACATCGCCAGTTTGAAACGCCATTCCCGCGGCCTGTGCGCAATCATGCAGGATGCGGGCAAGCGGATCGCCGGGCGCCACCAGCGGGATGCCGGGAATGGCCGTCAGGGTAAGCGATGGTGGCAAATCAATCGCCTTTGCCGCTTGGGTTGCCGGGCGTGCCGGTAATGCGCAGGCCCGCACCCTCGATCTGATATCGCTTGTTGATGCCGATCAGCACGGATGTCAGCGCCTCGGCAGCCACGCTATTGGCCAAAGGCCCGGCATGCCAGCCCTTCATGCCGGCGGCTTCGACCAGCGCGATCACCTGTTCGCGCGCCGCCAGCTTGTCGCCGCACACCAGCACATCGCAATCCACCGGATGATCGTCGCGCAAATGGCTGGCGCCGACATTCTGAAACGCGGATACGACCGTGACGCCCTCGCCCAGCGCCGCCTGCGCGGCCAGCGCGGCGCAGCCTTCGGGCGGCATCTGCACCCGCGCCACTTTGGGCGGCATCAGCGGCACGGTCACATCAATCAGGATTTTGCCCTGCAATGCCGCGCGCACGCCCTCCAGCGTTGATTTCTGGTTGGCGAACGGCACGGTCAGCACCGCAATGTCGCAGGCTTTGGCGGCCGCGGCATTATCCATGCCCTCCGCCCCCAGCGGTTTGGCGGCGTCCAGCGCCTTTTCCAGCGTGCGCGAGCCGATAATGATTTTATATCCGGCGCGCGCCCAGCGCACCGCCAGGCCGCCGCCCAGATCGCCGGTGCCGCCCAATATGGCGATGACGGGTTTTGCTGCTGACATACATGCCCCTGTTTTCTGGAGAAGAGTTAATAAAGGATAGCATTAAAAACGCTGGAGTGAAATCGCGCTGCGGTGGTAAATTGAGGAAACAATATTAAACAGGGAGGCATCCATGCGCACAGGCGTGATTTTTCCAACCATTTCCATCGGCAATGATCCGGGCGGCATCCGTGATTATATTCAGACGGCGGAAGGGCTGGGTTTCAAACATATTCTGGTGTTCGATCACGTGCTGGGCGCGGGGCTGAACACCCGCCCCAACTGGCGCGGGCCGTATAATCACACCAATGGCTTTCATGAGCCGATGGTGCTGTTCGGCTTTATCGCGGCGCTGACCAAAAAGATCGAAATGGCCACCGGCGTGCTGATTCTGCCGCAGCGCCAGACGGCGCTCGTCGCCAAACAGGCGGCGGAAGTGGATGTGCTGAGCCGGGGCCGCTTGCGGCTGGGCGTCGGCATCGGCTGGAACGATGTCGAATATGAATGTCTGGGCGAAAATTTCCGCACCCGCGGCCGCCGCGTTGAGGAACAGGCAAAGCTGCTGCGCGAACTGTGGGCCAAGGATCTGGTCACCTTTGAGGGTGAATTCGACAAAGTCATTGATGCAGGCATCAATCCGCGCCCGATACGCAAAAATATTCCACTCTGGTTCGGCGGCAATGAAGATGCGGCGTTGCGCCGTATTGCGCGCATCGGTGATGGCTGGTTCCCGCTGTTCGGTATGGGCGACAAGGGGGCGGAACGCATCGCGCGCATGAAAGACTATGTGCGCGAGACCAATCGCGGCATTACCGGCTATGGCCCCTATTTCGGCATGGACCCGATGTTGCAGAGCACCGACCGCAGCATGGATGATTGCGCCAAAGAGGGCGAATGGTGGAAGGCGCAGGGCGCAACCCATATTTCGTTCAACACCATGCATACCGGACGCCATGGCGCCAAGGCGCATATTGAACGCATCAAACAGTTCGCGGAGGTGATGGCCGACGCGCTGTAATGGCGTCAATCATTCAGGCCGGGGTTGAACCGCCGGCCTGAAATTTCCAACGCCTTCCGGTTCCACCCAAAGCAAGAGGTGCGTATATGCGTGTTGGCCTGCTGTTTCCCGCGCTGGACATTGGATCGGATTTTGGCGCCATCCGCGACTATATTCAAACGGCAGAGGCGCTGGGTTTCAGCCATATTCTGGTTCCCGATCATGTGGCGGGGGCGGGCCGCGCCACCCGCCCGGACTGGACCGGGCCCTATGATTACAGCAACCCGTTCCACGAGCCGTTCACGCTGTTTGGCTTTATCGCCGGGGTCACGAAAACGCTGGAAATGGCGTCGGGCGTGCTGATTTTGCCGCAACGCCAGACCGTGCTGGTCGCCAAACAGGCGGCCCAGATCGATGTGATGAGCAAGGGCCGCCTGCGGCTGGGCGTCGGCATTGGCTGGAACAAGGTGGAATATGACGTTCTCGGCAAAAATTTTCATGACCGGGGCAGGCGGCTGGAAGAACAGATCCATCTGCTGCGCGAATTGTGGGGCAAGGAGCTGGTGACCTTTAACGGCCAGTATGAACAGGTGGTGGATGCGGGCATTAATCCGCTGCCGCTGAATCGTAAAATTCCGCTCTGGATCGGGGCCGAGGCGCGCCCGGCGCTGCAACGCGCGGCGCGGCTGGCCGATGGCTGGTTCCCGATGTTTGCGCCGGGCGAACGCGGTGCGGTTAAAATCGCGCGCATGAAGGAATATCTGATCGAGGCCAAACGCGGCATTACGGATCATGGCCCGCAATTCGGCATGGAGCCGTTTGTTCATGCCGGACGCGGTTTTTCATCCAATGTGCCCGCGCCGGAAAAAGATGCGCAGTTCCGTTCCAACACTCCCGGCCCGCAGGAATGGGCGCGTGAGGCCGAATGGTGGAAGGCCCAGGGCGCGACGCATATTTCGCTCAATGCGATGAATGCCGATCTGCATGGGGCCAAAGCGCATATTGACTGCATCACCAAATTCGCCGCCGCGATGGCGTTGAAACAACCGGCGGCGTAATGCGCAAGGTCAACCGAAATGGCCTGATGGCAGGCAAGGTGGCGCTGGTGACGGGCGCCTCGCGCGGCATTGGCGAGGCGATTGCCCTGCGCTATGCCATGGAAGGTGCGAAGGTTGCGGTCACCGCCCGCACCCTCAAAGAGGGTGATCACCAGTTTCCCGGCAGCATCGCCTCTATTGTGTCGCGCATAGAGGCGGCGGGCGGTGAGGCGGCCGGCATCCAGGCCGATCTGTCGATCGGCGAGGAGCGCATCAAACTGATCCGCACGGTTGAGGAAAAGCTCGGGCCGGTGGATATTCTGTGCAACAATGCTGCGGTCACTTTTTTTATTCCGATTGAAACTTTTCCCGAGGCGCGGCTGCGGCTGATGTTCGAGGTGCAGGTGCATACGCCGCTGCATCTGGCGCAACTGGTCATTCCCGGCATGAAGGCGCGCGGCGGCGGCTGGATCGTCAATCTTTCCTCGCATGCGGCGCTGGATCCCAAACCGGCGGCCAATGTGCAGGGCGGGGTGATTTACGGCATGTGCAAGGCGGCGCTGGAACGGTTTTCAACCGGGTTGGCCAGCGAGCTGTATAAGGATAATATCGCCGTCAACGCGATTTCGCCCGGGCTTGTCGCCACGCCCGGCGCGGTGCATCACAAGCTGGTCAATGACGCCAACCGCAAACTGTTAACCCCGGTCGAACATGTGGCCGAGGCCTGCCTTCGGCTTTGCGTCAATGAACCCGGCATGATCACCGGCCGCGTCACCTATGCCTCTGACATTATGACCGAATGCAATCTGACGGCGGCGCAGCTGACCGCGTGATTATGGCCGTCAGGCGGGAACGCTGATATCGGACAGGGCGAAAAATTTCCACCCTGCATCGGTGCGCGTCAGCGCATAAAAGGCCGCCACCGTTTCAATCGGCGTGCCGTCCTGGCGCACCCGCGTGCCGCTGCGCAGTATCAGATGCGCCTTTTTATCCGTGAGCGACACCACCTCATATTCCGTGTCGATCGTATCCACCATCTGTTTGGCGGCCATTAACTCGGCCGGATCGAACGGAAAGCTGTCAAACATGCGCACCTTGCCATTGCCGATATGCGCCAGCGGAAATTGCATAAGGCTGTTCAGCGCCGCCATGTCCTTTGACAGAAACGCTTTCAGATAGGCGGCATAGGTGGCCAGCACCTCGTCCCGCAGTTTTTCATCCATCGTGATATCCCGAAATGTGACAAGTCTGAATCATATCAACGGCCCCGGAGAATGACCAGTATCAAGCCCGCTGGCAGGCAAGAAAAGTCTGAACTCATATCATGGTGTTATTGATCTGCATCAAGCCGGTTCCGCGCATAAAATTGCTATGCTACGTTTCGGTGAAGCTGGCAATAGGGGCAGATCACGATGACATCGGATGCAACATTTGACGGTGAAATAAAGCATAGCGGGGATCGCGGCGGGATGCAGCCGGCCCCTGGGGCCGCCGCTGCTGCCAAGCCCGGCCGGCCGGCGTCCCTGATGCAGGCGGCGTTGCAAAAAATATTAGCGGGATTCTTCAGCAAACTGATCACCGAGGGGCGGCTGATCATCCGTGATCCCTGGGGAGGCGTGCATCATTTTGGCCCTGGTCCCACGCCTTCGGTCACTATACGGATTACCACCGCCGCCGCGTTGCGAAAGATCTTGATCTGGCCGGATTATTATACCGGCGAGGCCTATATGGACGGCACGCTTGCAATTGAAGAGGGCGGGCTGCGCGAGCTTTTATATCTCTGCACGTCAAACCAGGCGGCGCTATACAGTCATTGGCCCTCCAGCATGCTGGCCGGAACCGGCAAGGTTTTGCGCAGGCTGCAACAGCTTAATCTCAGGGGGCGCGCGCGGGCCAATGTGGCGCATCACTATGATTTATCGGGCGCGTTGTATGACCTGTTCCTGGATGCCGACCGGCAATATTCCTGCGCATATTTTCCAACCGGGCAGGAAAGCCTGGAGGAAGCGCAGCGGATGAAAAAAAATCTGATTGCCGCCAAGCTGCTATTGCAGCCCGGTCAGCGCGTGCTGGATATCGGCTGCGGCTGGGGCGGGCTGGCGCTGCACCTTGCCCGGACGGCAGGCGCCAGCGTGACCGGCATCACCCTGTCGCAGGAACAGTTGCGTGCCGCATCCCGGCGGGCAGAGGAGGCGCAATTATCCGGCCAGGCGCATTTCCATCTGCGCGATTACCGCGATGAGGACGGCGCATATGACCGGCTGGTTTCGGTTGGCATGTTTGAGCATGTGGGCGTCGGCTACTATCGCGCGTTTTTTGATAAATGCCGCGATCTTCTCAAACCCGGCGGCATTGGCCTGCTGCACGCCATTGGCCGCATGGAGCCGCCCGGCGGCGCCAACCCCTGGATCCGCAAATATATTTTCCCCGGCGGTTATTGCCCGGCGCTATCTGAGGTGCTGGGCGCAATCGAACAAAGCGGCCTGTGGGTGACGGATATTGAAATTTTGCGCCCGCATTACGCCAACACGCTGGGCCATTGGTGGGACCGTTTTCAGGCCAGCCGGGACGCCATCCGCGCGATGTATGATGAGCGTTTCTGCCGCATGTGGGAGTTTTACCTGACCAGCTGTGAAATGGCGTTCCGGACCGGGCGGATGATGGTGTTCCAGATTCAGTTTGCCCGCGACAGGAACGCGGCGCCGCGCACGCGCAGCTATCTAACCGCCGCAATGGACGGAGAGGAAGCCGTCAGGCACTGAAGCTTCTTACAGGACCTTTTGCGCCGGGGGTGTCACCCATGTGTTAGGTACATTGTGTTACCTATGTCTCCGGTATAGACCCGGCGTAGAATGGCGGAGAGGGTGGGATTCGAACCCACGAGACAGTTTCCCGCCTACACGCTTTCCAAGCGTGCGCCATCGACCACTCGGCCACCTCTCCCCGGCGCATATGCGCGGCGGGCACTATAGCCACACCGGGCGTGGAAGCAATGCGCATTACGGTCTTTGGATCAAATTATGTGATATTTTGTAACCGCCGCGCTGTTCGGCCCGAATGGGGCTGGTATTAAGGTGTTTGAGGGTGAAGATGATGGATTTGGTACGGCATTGGCGGAGTGGGCTGCGTTTTGCGGGGGTGTTGCTGGTGGCGCTGGGCGGGCTGGCGCTGCTGTCTGATCTGCATATTACCGGTGGCGGGCTGGACTATCGCCCGGAGGCGCTGGGGCAGGTGTGGCATGGCTGGCATGCGCCCAGCCTTAATCTGGTGCAGGCGATTGTGGAGCGCTATGTGCTGCCGCAATTATGGCGCCATGTGCTGCTGCCCTTGCTGTTGATACCGGCCTGGCTTGTGGCTGCGGGTGGGGGGGCGTTGCTGATCGCGCTTACCTATGTGCGCATTCCGGACCATAAAGCGGACAGCCCCTCGCGGTAGCTGGGATAGGCCAGCCGCACGCCCAGCTCGTGATTGATACGGTCATTGCGCACCCGGCGATTATCCCGGTAGAAACTGCGCGCCATCGGGCTGAGCCCGGCCTCGGCCAGCGGGACCAGCGGCGGTGCCGCCGCCCCCGCCAAAGCGCATGCATAGGCCGTGACATCGGCGCCTGCCGCCGGTTCATCGTCGCATACATTATAGATGCGGCCCGGATTGGGCCGTGCGATCGAGGCCTGCAACACGGTGGCAATGTCTTCGACATGGATGCGCGAAAAAAGCTGTCCCGGCGCATCAATCCGCCGCGCCGTCCCCGCCAGGACATTAACCAGCGCATTTCGCCCCGGCCCATATATGCCCGCCAGCCGGAAAATATGCACCGGCAGGCCATGTTCGCGGTGCAGCGCCAGCCATCCCGCTTCGGCCCTGGCGCGCCAGGTGCTGCGTCCGGGGCCGGGATGCACTTGCGTATCCTCATCGACCCAGCCGCCGCCGTGATCGCCATATACGCCGGTGGTGGACAGATAGCCAACCCAGGCGAATTGCTGCGCGCGGCGCGCCAGGCTTGCGCCCGCATCGCGCAGCACCGGGTCGCCCGCCGCATCGGGTGGAATGCTGATCAACAGATGCGTCACGCCTTCCAGCCAGCCGTCCTGGAAGGGATGCTGCGCATCAAAGGCTCTGGCATCGGGGTCCAGCGCCGGGGCGCGGTTTGTGCCCGTCACGCGAAAGCCGCCGTGCCGCAGCCTGGCAGCCAGCACTTTGGCGCTATAGCCAAGACCAAAACAGAAAAGCGTGCTTGCAGGGACTGTCATAGGAGGACTATTTAGACCCATGCAGCCTTTTTCTCAAGCAGCGCACATCCTGGCGGTTCTATTGGCCGCGCTATGGAGCGTGACGGTCATGCACCCCGCCGCCGCGCAGACCAGTGCGGCCGAGGCCGCGCAATATCGCGCCTGCCTGGGAAAAACCGAAACCAATGCCAATGCCGCCTATGATGATGCGCTTGTCTGGCGCGACCGGGGCGGCGGCGTACCCGCACAGCATTGCGCGGCGGTGGCGCTTGTGCGGCTTGGCAAATATGCCGAGGCCGCGACCCGGCTTGCGGCGCTGGCCGAAACGCCGGGCGGGCGGGCAATGGCACCTGCATTGCTGGGCCAGGCGGGCAATGCCTGGCTGCTTGGGGAGTTTCCCTCCAATGCGCTCAGCGTTTTGAACGCGGCCTTGAGCGCCGGACCGCAAAATCTGGCCCCATCTGAAGAAGCCGATTTGCGCATTGACCGGGGGCGGGCATTGGCGGCGCTTGAACGCTGGAGCGAATCAGAAAATGATTTGAGCAAGGCCCTGTCGCTTGATCCTGAACGCAGCCCCGCTTATGTGTTTCGCGCCACAGCGCGGCGCATGCAGAACAAGCTTGATCTGGCGCTGGAGGATTTGCAGCTGGCGCTGGCACTTGACCCCAAAGACACAGCGGCATTGCTGGAACGCGGCATTGTCTATCGCTTGCAGGAAAAGCCCGGTCCGGCGCGCGCCGACTGGCTGGCGGTGATTGCCGGGGAACCCGAAGGTGCTGCCGCTGATGCGGCGCGCCGTAATCTGGAAAAGCTGGATGTCAAGGCGCAGTGAGCTGCGCCCATTCGGCGCGCACATCGGGATCTGATTCCACCGCCAGCCTTTGCGCGCGCAACGCCGCCAGCCGGGACACCGGCGCCAATTGCCCCAGCGCCCATACCGCCATGGCCCGCACCAGCGGGGATGCGTCGGCGAGCAGCGCCGTAATTTCCGGTAACAGCGAAGCATTGCCGCTATTGCCCGCGGCAATCAGGCAGTTGCGGATAAACCTGTCGCGCCCGGTGCGCTTGACCGGCGATCCGGAAAAGCGCAAACGGAACGCCGCATCATCAAGACGCAGCAGTTTAGCCAGCGTATCTTCAGATATATCCGTAGACGGATGAAATTCCGTCTCCCGCGCCTGTTGCGCCCATTTGTTCCAGGGGCATACCGAAAGGCAATCATCGCAGCCATAGACGCGGTTGCCCATGGGTTTGCGGAATTCGCGCGCAATATGGCCTTTATGTTCAATACTCAGATAGGAAATGCAGCGCCGCGCATCCAGCCGGTATGGCCCGGCAAACGCCTGGGTCGGGCATATGTCGAGGCAGGCGCGGCAGGAACCGCAATGGTCCGTCTCCGGCGCATCCCGCGGCAGCGCCAGTTCCGTAAAGATCGCGCCCAGAAACAGCCAGGAGCCAAATTCCCGCGACACCAGATTGGTATGCTTGCCCTGCCAGCCAAGCCCGGCGCTGGCCGCCAGCGGTTTTTCCAGCACCGGCGCCGTATCGACAAACACTTTTACGCCCGCCCCGGTTTCAGCATGCAGCCAGCGGGCCACCTGTTTCAGCCGTTTTTTGATCAGATCATGATAGTCGCGGCCATGCGCATAACAGGAAATATTCGCATTGCTCCGTAAGCGGAGTTTCTCCAGCGGATTTTCATCCGGGCCGTAATTCATGCCCAGCATGATGACGCTCTGCGCTTCGGGCCACAGATGGGCGGGATCGGCGCGGCGGTCTGCTTTCGCCGCCAGCCAGTCCATATCGCCATGATGGCCAAGGCGCAGAAATTCGTGAAAATGCGCGGCGCTTGCCTTCACGGCGCCGGGGCCGGTGACGCCGGCGGCATCAAAACCTGCTGTGCGGGCCTGCGCCAGCAGCGCGGATTTTAGCGCAGCGCTGTCTGCGTCTTTCAAAAATCCAGATCCAGATAATTTGGCGGCGGTGTGAGGCCCGCAACACGATCCGCCAGAATGGGACGAAAGCTTGGCCGCGATTTTACCGGGGCGTACCATTCCTTGATCACGGGAAAATCTTCCCACGGTACCGCCCCCAGATAATCGAGACAGGATAATTGCGCCGCCGCCGCAATATCGGCCAGACCAAATTCCTCGCCCGCCAGCCAGCTGCGGCGTTCCACCAGCCAGGCGATATAATTCATATGTATACGCAGATTGGCCTGACCAGCGCGGATTGTGTCGCCGGACGGGTTGGACCCGCTGCTCAGCCGCTTATTGACTTTTTCATACAAAATATAGGTGGTGACCTCGCGCTGGAATTTCTGGTCAAACCAGGCGATCAGCCGCCGGGTTTCGGCGCGCTGGGCCGGATCAAAGCCCATCAGGCGGCGGTCGGGATAGGCTTCGTCCAGATATTCGCAGATCACCTGACTGTCGGCGATCACCAGCCGCTCGCCCTCCTCGACCAGCACCGGCACCTCGCCTGCCGGGTTCAGGGCCAGAAATTCCGGCCGCCGTTCCCACGGCAGTTCCGTGCGCAACTCAAAGCCCAGGCCCTTCTCGGCCAGGGCGATACGCACTTTACGGCAAAAGGGCGAAAGCGGGATGTGGTATAAACGGCGCATTGACGGATTGTAGATTAATTTTCGCCAAGATCAAAACATCAAGGCCATTATTTTACTGTTGCCTGCCCGGCCACAATGATATGTGCCGGTTAGTGTAAATTAAAGCGGGGTTGTTTGCGTGCCGATTTTGCATTTAGTCGTGCTGGCCATTGTGCAGGGCATTACCGAATTTTTCCCGATTTCCTCTTCGGCGCACCTGATTCTGACCCCCAAATTTTTTGGCTGGGCGGATCAGGGGCCGTTGATTGATCTGGCGGTGCATGTTGGCACGCTGCTGGCTGTCATTCTGTATTTCCGGGCCGAAATGTGGCGTATGACTCTGGGCTTCCTGTCGCTGTTGCGGGGCCGTTATACAGACGACGCCAAACTGTTTCTGCTGGTGTCGCTGGCCAGCATCCCGGCCTTTGCGGCGGGGCCGCTGATTTATTATTTCGGCGGCAATGAGGCGATGCGCAGCGTCGAGCTGATCGGCTGGACGACGCTGATTTTCGGCGCGCTGTTATATATGGCCGATCAGTATGGCAAACATCTTCACCGGCTGGAGCATGTCAATTATCTGAACGCGGCCCTTATCGGCCTGGCGCAGGCGCTGGCGCTGGTGCCCGGCGTCAGCCGTTCCGGCAGCACCATGACGGCGGCCCGCTTTCTGGGGATGGAACGCGCCGAGGCCGCGCGCTTTTCATTTTTGATGTCGATCCCGGTGACCATGGCGGCAGGCGGCCTGGGCGTGCTGGAAATCTATAAAACCGGCCAGGTGGAATTGCAGATAGATGCGCTGATTTCGGGCGTAGTGGCCTTTTTCACGGCGCTGTTCGCCATATCGGTGCTGATCCGCTGGCTGCAAACCTCCAGCTTCACGCCCTTTGTGGTTTACCGCATGATCCTCGGCGCGGGCCTGCTGATCTGGACCTATTTCTAGGCCGGATCAATCCTTGACTAAAACAATATTTTCGTTTATAAACGAATGCGAAGATGTATGAGATACGCCATTATTTAAGTGCAAGTCAGCACGATCTCGTCCTTGACTGGTTGCGAAAGCTGCGTGACAGGACTGCAAGGATTGCCATAGACCGGCGTATGAAGCGGATGGAGCAGGGCAATTTCGGCGATCATAAATTTTGCCGGGAGGGCGTGTGGGAACTTCGTATTGATGTGGGCCAAGGGTACCGCGTTTATTATGCAATCGCAGGCTGAAAAATAATCTTGTTGCTCTGTGGCGGCGATAAGGGGACGCAAAGCGCGGATATTTCGCGCGCCTGTGAATATTGGCGGGAATGGCAAGAGAGAAGCAGTGATGAAAGATAGATCACATGATGATGCAATGGCCGAACTGTACCGGGAGGATCCCGGCTATGCGCTGCAATTGCTCAACGCCATACTTGCTGATGGGGATCAGGGCGAACTGATGATCGCATTGCGTCAAATGGCAAAGGCTTTTGGCGGTGTGCAAAATATAGCTGAAAAGGCGCATCTGAACCCGACCCAGCTTTACCGGACATTATCGCCAGATGGCAATCCTTCCCTAAGCAGCCTGACCGCCATTCTCAAGGCTATGGGAATGCGCATCGCCGTTCAGCCGGCGGATTCGAAATAAGGTTTCAGGCCGGTTTGCTGGCTTCGAACTGGCCTGTGCGGCGGTAGCGGTACAGATAGGCAGGCAGAACCACCTCGGCGGAAGTGGGGTGAAGCACACCCAGATCCTTCAGACCCAGAGCGCCATCGGACACGACATTATCTTTTTCCAGCAGCCGCACCTGATCCACCGTCAATAGCGGTTTTGGCAGCAATTGCAGCAGCGCCGCCTGAATGCGCGCGGCAAAGAACGGCAAAGGCAGCAACAGCCGCCGCCGGCCGGTCTGTTGCAGCACCATCTCCATGATCTGTTTCATGGTGTAAATATGCGGCCCGCCCAGTTCATAGATTTTGCCATCGGTTGTGGTGTCGTCGAGCGCATGGATAATGGCGCTGGCCACATCGCCCACATAAACCGGCTGCATCCGCGTATGGCCGCCGCCGATCAGCGGCAGCGCCGGAAGCAGGCGCGCCAGCATGGCAAAGCGGTTGAAAAAATCATCCTCAGGACCGAACACCACAGAGGGGCGGATGATCGTGGCGGCGGGGAAATGTTGACGCACCGCCGCCTCGCCGGCCGCCTTGCTGCGCGCATAAAGCGATGGGGACGCGGCATCCGCGCCGATGGCCGAGACATGCACCAGTTTGCGCACACCCTCGGCGGCTGCGGCGCGCGCGATGGCGCCGGCGCCTTCGGCCTGCACCCGGGTGAATTTCTGCGGCCCGCTTTCATGCAGAATACCGACCAGATTGATCACCTTGTCTGCCCCGCGCATGGCCTGCCGGATCGAGCTTTCATAGCGGATATTGGCCTGTACCGGCTCGATCTGGCCGGTATCGCCCATGGGTTTGAGATAGCCTGCCAGATTGGGCTGACGCACCGCCGCACGCACCCGCGCGCCGCGCCGGGCCAGCTTGCGGATTACATGGCGTCCGAGAAAGCCGGAGCCGCCAAATATGGTGATCAGTTCATTCGACATCGGGTCATCTCGCCTGTTGCATGCGTGTGAATCAGCCCTTTTAACCTATTCCGTCCGGGCGCGCATAGCATTGTATAATGCACTATTTTTCGCCAGCCCCCCAATTAATCTTTGACATTTCAGCGTCACATGGGTACCTCAACGCCTCTACTGCCCTGAATGTGCCCAGGTGGCGGAATTGGTAGACGCACTAGCTTCAGGTGCTAGCGCTCGCAAGGGCGTGGAAGTTCGAGTCTTCTCCTGGGCACCATCCGCCTTCGCTAATTTTGGCGAAGCCAAAATTTAGTTACGGCGCGGCTGCGCCGGAGCGTGCGAAGCGGATGTCGCGCCGTAGTTCCGTAGGAACGAAGGCGGACTGTCACGAAGCCGAACGGTTTTAAGGTTGCCGCACATGAATGTTGATCTGCATATTGGCGATCTGCCCGATAATATCTCTTTCGGAAACTGTGTCGCCATCGACACCGAAACCATGGGATTGAACCCGCATCGCGACCGGCTGTGTCTGGTGCAGCTGTCAGCAGGTGACGGTACGGCGCATCTGGTGCGCTTTGATCAGGGCGCCTATAACGCGCCTAATCTGGTCCGGCTTCTGGCCGACAAGACCGTGATCAAGCTGTTTCACTTCGCCCGTTTTGATGTGGCGATGCTGAAACATTATCTGGGCGCCGATACCGCGCCCGTCTATTGCACCAAGATCGCGTCACGGCTGGTGCGCACCTATACCGACCGGCATGGCCTGCGGGATGTGGTCAAGGATCTGCTGGGCCACGAGGTTTCCAAGCAGCAGCAAAGCTCCGACTGGGGCGATCCGAACCTGAACGAGGCGCAACTGAAATATGCAGCCAGTGATGTGCTGCATCTGCATGCGCTGAAGGCCAGGCTGGACATGATGCTGGCGCGCGAGGGGCGCACCGCAATGGCCCAGGCCTGTTTCGACTTCCTGCCGGTGCGCGCCGAACTTGATCTGCTCGGCTGGCCGGAAATGGATATTTTCTCGCATTAGCGCAATTTGTGATCTGACTGAATCAGTCCTTTTGGCATCTCCCCGGCCCTCCCCCTTTCAGGGAGAGGGAGCATCCCGGCGCACCTGTTATATCTGTACAATTTATATAAAACCGCAGGCAGACCCAGGGTTCCCTCCCCTTGTAAAGGGGAGGGACAGGGAGGGGATCGGGCTGCAGCGCAAGACAGACCGGGTAATGACAACATGCTCAGTCCTAGCGCTTCAAACTGAGATCATCGCGCTATAATTGCGCAAGGGTCAGCGCATATAGATCGCCGGGGCCGGCGCCGGAAATCTGGGCGCGGTACCATTGCGCAGTCAGGGATAGCGCGCCTTCCAGATCGGATCCCGGCCGCCACAGCAATTCCTCATGCGCCTTGCTGCAATCCAGTTCAAGCCGGGCGGCTTCGTGGGGCTGGTCCCTGGGCGGATCGGCGCGCCAGTCCGCTGCAAAACCGTGGCTGCGCATATGCGCCGCCAGTGCGCCGATCACGCTTTTTACTTCGCATACGGAATATATTTCCGGGCCGAAATTCCAGGCCTGTGCAAAACGCGGGCCGTCCGCCGCCAGCGCCTGGGCCAGCATCAGATAGCCGCGCAGCGGGTCCGTGACATGCTGCCAGGGGCGGGTGGCGCTGGGATGGCGGATGATCAGTTCACTGCCGGCCTGCCAGGCGCGCATGGCATCGGGGATCAGCCGGTCCTCGCTCCAGTCGCCGCCGCCAATGACATTGCCCGCACGCGCAGTGGCGATCGCTGGTCCGTCTACGGAATAAAATGAACGCCGCCAGGCGCTGACGGCGATTTCGGCCATGGCCTTGCTGGCGCTGTAGGGATCATGCCCGCCCAGCCGGTCGGTCTCGGAATAGGCCTGCTCATCGCCGCTATTTTCATACACTTTGTCGGTGGTGATAATGATGATGGCCGCCACCCCGTCATAGGCGCGCGCCGCATCCAGCATATGCACCGTGCCCTGCGCATTGATGGCGAAAGTTTCCACCGGCAGGCGGTAGGAGCGCCGCACCAGCGGTTGCGCCGCCAGATGAAAGATGATTTCCGGACGCGCGCGCCGGACGGCCTGTGTCAAACCATCCAGATCGCGCACATCGCCAATCTGGTGGTGCAAGCGCCCATCCAGCCGTGCGGGCAAATCCAGCGCGGTGAACATATCCTCAGCGCGTTCAGGGGGCAGCGCATAGCCGGAAATTTCCGCACCCAGCTGCGCCAGCCAGATTGCCAGCCAGCTTCCCTTGAAGCCGGTATGCCCGGTCAGCAATACGCGCCGGCCTGCCCAGAACCCGGGGTCAATGTCCGCGCGCGCAGAAGTAATCATCAGGCGATCCGTTGCGTCAGTTGCTGCTAGTATAGCTGCTTCTATACGAATCAAACGGAATTTTAATGGCAAAATCACAATGTGCGGTTTAGCGGGTTTTGTAGACCGTCGTCCGTCACGCCCGGGCGAGGCGGGGGCGCTGGCGGATCAGGCGCGGCGCATGGCGGACAGTTTACGCCATCGCGGGCCGGACGATGCGGGCGTGTGGGTGGATGCGCTGGCGGGCGTTGGCATCGGGCATCAGCGGCTGGCCATACTGGATCTATCGCCGCAGGGCGCGCAGCCGATGGCGTCCGGCAATGGGCGCTATATCATCGCCTATAATGGCGAAGTGTATAATTTCACGGAATTGCGCACCGAATTGCAACGCCGTGGCCATGTGTTTCGCGGCCACAGCGATACCGAGGTCATTGCCGAAGGGTTCGCCTGCTGGGGTGTTGCGCAAACCGTGCTGCGTCTGCTCGGTATGTTTGCCATCGCGGTGTGGGATAAGCAGGAACGCAGCCTGACACTGATCCGTGACCGGCTGGGGGTGAAGCCGCTTTACTGGAGCCATCAGAACGGACTGTTTCTGTTTGGCTCGGAACTGAAGGCGCTGCACCGCCATGCGGATTTTCGCCCGCATATCAATGCCGCGGCGATGGGAGATATGATCTCCTATTCCTATATTGCCGCGCCCTACAGCATTTATCATGGGGTGTATAAATTGATGCCGGGGACGATGCTGCATCTTGCGCCGGATGGGCGGATCCGGATGGAAACCTATTGGGATCCGGGGCAGATGGCGCGCGCGGGCCATGCCGATATGGCCGAGGCAGAGGCCCTGGCGGCGCTGGAGACGCTGCTGAAAGACGCCGTGCGGCGGCGTATGGTGGCGGATGTGCCGCTGGGCGCGTTTTTATCGGGCGGCATTGATTCCTCGCTGGTGGTGGCGCTGATGCAGGCGCAAAGCGCGCGGCCCGTGCGCACTTTCACCATTGGATTTTCCGATGACCGGCTGAACGAAGCCCCCTATGCCCGGCAGGTGGCGGATATTCTTGGTACGGATCATATTGAGCATATGTTCACCGGAAATGACGCCCTGCAAATCGTGCCGCGGCTTGCGGATATTTATGACGAACCGTTCGGCGATTCCTCGCAATTGCCGGCCTGTCTGCTTTCGGCGCTAACCCGCAGGCATGTGCGCGTCGCGCTTTCCGGCGATGGCGGGGATGAACTGTTTGCCGGTTACAGCCGCTATATCTGGTTTAACCGCATTGCCGGGCTTTGCTATGGCGCGCCCGCGGCTGTCCGCCTGGCAGGCTCCCGGCTGTTGCAGCAGGTTCCGGCGCGGCACTGGGACAGGCTTGGCGCGATGCTGCCGGCGCGGGTTCAGATCAATCAGCCGGGCGAAAAACTGCATCGGCTTGCCGCCGCCATCGGGGCGCAGGACCGCGCCGGCATGTATCAGATTTTGATGCAGCAGGGATGGGCTCCGAACCGGTTTTTGCGGCATCCGCCGCCAGCGCGCATTGGCCATGCGCTTCCTGTGCGCGCGGCGTCCTTTATACCTAATATGCAGTATGACGATCTGCTGGGATATCTGCCGGGCGACATTCTGACCAAGCTGGACCGGGCCAGCATGGCGGCCGGGCTGGAGGCGCGCGAGCCGCTGCTGGATCACCGTCTGGTGGAATTTGCCTGGCGCCTGCCTGACACGCTCAAAATGCGCGATGGCACGGGTAAGTGGATCTTGCGCCGACTGCTCGGACGCTATCTGCCGCCGCATCTGATCGACCGGCCCAAGGCAGGCTTTGCCGTGCCGTTGCGGGACTGGCTGCGTGGCCCATTGCGCGACTGGGGGGCAAGCCTGCTGGACCAGAAAAAGTTGCAACAGGAGGGGTTTTTTGACGCAGCGGCGGTAGCGGGCGCATGGCAGCAGCTGCAAAATGGCGGCGCGCAAAGCCCGCAGCTATTGTGGAATATTCTGATGTTCCAGGCCTGGAAGCAGCGCTGGCATGGCTGAGCGCTGAATGATCGCGAAACACCGCAAAATTCATGTATAAAGTTAAAGCGACTCAGTGACGACCGCACGCAAACCGGCATGAGCCTGATATACCATGAGCCTGTTATACAAGGCCCTTAATCAAGCCTCGCAATTGCGCGAAAAGGGCTCCATCAAGCCTGAAACTTCTGCAACCGCGCCAGCGGGTGCAGCGGCGGCGGCCACCGTGCCGTTGGCCGAACGCCTGATGGCGCAGGGTTTTTCGCCCAAAGGCGAACAAAGCAGCACGATGCGCATTGCCCGCCTGGCGCTGTTCGGACTTATCGGGCTGAGCGCCATCGCCATTGCGGTGGCAATATTGTTGCCGGCCAGCCCGCCGGAACAGTTTGCCGCGCCAACACCGCCGCCCGTCAGCCCCCCCGCCGCCGAAGTTGCGCCAGCCAATGCGCCTGTCCCCGCGGAACCCGCGCCGGAAGTGGCGGCCCAGGCGCCTGCTGCCAATGCCCCCGCTGCCGATGCTTCTCCTGCTGATGCTTCCATTGCCGAGGTTGCAGAAAGTCTGGCTGAAACGCTGGATGCGGAAACGGCGGAAATGGCTGCCGCGCCCACGCCCTTGACGCCGCCGCCCGCCGCCGCCGCCACGCCCGAACGCATCGGGGCAAGCCGTGATCCTGCCGAGACCCAGCCCCGGCAAAAGCGGGTTCGCGATGGCGGCCTCGAAAATTTTGTCGAGGAACAGGTCGCGCGCGAAGCCGCATCCGGGCTTGGCCCGCCCATCACGATGGACCGCACGGGCGCGGGCGCGATCGGGCAGCGTTCTCCGGTTGAGATCACCGACGATACCGAGATCGTCCGTGAAAAATATGAAAGCGCAGCACTCATGCTGCAACGCGATCAGCCGGAAGAGTCGCTGTTTATCTATAATCAGTTGCTGCGCAATAATCCCAGGGACCGGATTGCGCTGTTGGGGCGCGCGGCTTCGCTGCAAAAACTGGGCCGCACCTTGATGGCGGTCAGCGCCTATGAAGATGTGCTGGCGGCGTTTCCCGGCGATGAATGGGCGCTGGTCAATCTGCTGGGCCTGGTCTCGCAGCAGGAGCCCGCCCGCGCACTGGCGCAGCTTGAACGCTTGCAGCGGCTCAATCCCAAAACCGCCCTGCTGCCCGCGCAGATCGGCATGATCCAGATGGCGCAGGGCAATTTTGAAATGGCCGCGCGCAGCCTGGAAAAGGCTACGCTTCTGGACCCGGACAATGCCAAATATGTTTTCAATCTGGCGGTTTTGTTTGACAAATGGGGGCAGCCGCAAGCAGCGCTGCGCTATTACCGGCGCTGCCTGGAAATGGCGCAGAACAATCCCGATGGCCAGATACCGCTGGAAACCGTGCGCAGCCGCATGACCTTTCTGGATGTGAAATAATCCGATGCCCTATCTGACGCATTTCAATCTGGCCGAAAATCCGTTTTCACTGACGCCGGACACGGCGCTGTATTTTCCCGGCATGGTGCATCAGGAAGTGTATGAATCCGTCTCCTACGCCATTGGGCGCGGCGAAGGCATTGTCAAGGTTTCGGGCGAGGTCGGCACCGGCAAAACCCTGTTATGCCGCATGCTGCTGGATGCGCTGAAGGACAAGGTTGAAATCGCCTATCTGAATAATCCGCGCAATGACGCCGACTGGGTGGTACGCGCCATCTGCCGCGAATTTGGCCTGGATATTCAGCATTCGGACGATCTGTATAACAGCCTCAACCGTTTTCTGATTCAGAAACATGCCGAAGGCATAAACAGTATCGTGCTGGTCGATGAAGCGCAGGCGCTGGGTGAAACCGGGCTGGAATCGATCCGTCTGCTGTCAAATCTGGAAACGGAAAAACGCAAGCTGTTGCAGATCGTGCTGTTCGGCCAGCCGGAGCTCGACCGGCTGCTGGCCAGGCATAATCTGCGACAGGTGGCGCAGCGCATCAATTTTTCGTTTGAGACCAAGCCGCTGACCGAACCCGAAGCCAAGGCCTATATACGTTACCGCGCCAAAATGGCCAGCCGCAATCCCGATGCGGCGATGGAGATTTTTGCCGAAGCCAGCATCAAAAAACTGGTCCGTGCCGGGCAGTACAATCCGCGTCTGATGAATATTCTGGGCGACAAAAGCCTGCTGGCGGCCTTTGCCGAGGGCGCCGTGCAGGTCAGCCCCAAACATGTGCGCGAGGCGGTGCGCGAGGCCCGGCAGCTCAGCTTGCGGCGTCCCGCCATGTTTTTCCCCGTTCCCTGGTGGCTGCGCCCCGCCCCGGCTGCCGTGTCGTCATTGGTGGTGCTGGCCTGCGTGGCGGTGCTGGGCCTATCCGCTTATATCGCCATGCAAAGGCTGGGCATCCATGACATTCGTCCCTGGTTAAGTGAAACCGCATCCCTGATAAGCCAGACCATTCGCAGATGATGGCGGCGCCGGTCTTGCTCCCGGTCTTGCTCCCGGTCTTGTTCTATGTCTGGGCGGCACTATTGGGACTGATATTCGGAAGTTTCGCCAGCCTGGCGGCGCACCGTCTGCCGCTGGGCCTGCCCATTGCGGCCGGGCATTCGCGATGCCCGCACTGCGAACACAGGCTGCATATGGCCGATCTTGTGCCGGTAATTTCCTATGTGTGGAACCGGGGAAAATGCCGGTATTGCGCGGCGGATATTGCATGGCGCTATCCGCTGATTGAAATTGTCACCGCGCTGTTATTTGTGCTGGCGCTGGCGGTGGCGGGGCCGGGCATGATGGCGCTTGCGCTGGGACTGCTGGCGGCCGGCCTGATCATCATGACCGTGATTGATCTGGAATATCAGATTATCCCGGATCAGATTTCACTGACGCTGGCCGGGCTTGGCATCGCCTATCATCTGATGGCCGGCGGCGGCGTGGACAGATGGCTATCGGCAGGCGCGGGGGGGCTGGCCGGATTTTTGATCGCCTGGGCGCTGCGTGCCGTGTTTCAGCGGCTGAAAGGGCGCGAGGCGCTGGGGTTTGGCGATGTCAAATTTTTTGCCGTTGCGGGCTTGTGGACGGGCATTGCCGGCCTGGCCGATTTCATGATGCTTTCCGGGCTGGCTGGTATCCTGTTTGCTGCGGGCTGGCGCCTGCGCGGGGGCGATGTGGTGTTTCCCTTTGGTCCTGCGCTTGCCATTGGGCTGTTTGCTGTCATGCTGCTGCATGCAGGCGGTATTGCGCAACCTTTAAGCCTGTTGATAATGCAGTAACAGATGCGTTCTAGTATAGCCGGTGATCACCCATGCAGGGGCGGGGCATATAATGGAAATTACGGAACTGCTGGCTTTTGCCGTTCAAACCGGCGCATCGGACCTGCATCTGTCGGGCGGCAGCCCGCCGGTATTGCGCATTGATGGCAGCCTGCGCCGGATCAAGGGCGACCCGCTGAGCGGCGATCTGATCCGCACCATGATCTATACATTGATGAGCGAAGCCCAGCGCGCGCAGTATGAAGCCGAGCTGGAATCGGATTTCTCGATCGCCTTCGGCGATGATGCGCGCTTTCGCGTCAATGCCTTCACCAACAAGGAAGGCGCGGCGGCAGTCTTCCGCACCATCCCCACCGTCATCAGGACGCTGGAGGAACTGAATGCGCCCCCCATTCTGGCGCGTCTGGCGGAGCTGGAACGCGGCCTGGTGCTGGTCACCGGGCCGACCGGAAGCGGCAAGTCAACAACCCTTGCCGCCATGATCGACCATATCAACCGGACACGCGGCGGGCATGTTCTGACCATCGAAGACCCGGTTGAATTTGTGCATATTTCGCGTGAGGCGCTGATCAATCACCGTGAAGTGGGCCGCGACACGCATTCTTTCGCCCGTGCGCTGAAAAGCGCGCTGCGTGAAGATCCCGATGTTATTCTGGTGGGCGAAATGCGCGACCGTGAAACCATTTCGCTGGCGCTGACCGCTGCTGAAACGGGCCATCTGGTGATGGGAACGCTGCACACCAGTTCGGCGGTCAAGACCATTGACCGTATCATTGACGTGTTTCCGGCAGGCGACAAGGAAATGGTGCGCGCCATGCTGTCCACGTCGCTGGAAGCCGTGGTGGCGCAGGCGCTGTTGCGCAGGCAGGGCGGGGGGCGCGCCGCCGCGCAGGAAATCATGATTGCCACGCCCGCCATCCGCAATCTGATCCGCGAAAATAAAATTCCGCAGATTTTTTCCATGATGCAGATGGGCCAGAAATTCGGCATGCAAACCATGTCCGACGCGGTTGAGGCGTTGCGCGCGTCCGGCGCTATCGCACCCGAAGAGGCAGGGCGCATACTCGCCGAGGCGGATGGCGCACACAGCGCAGACAAGGCCGCCGCCCCGGCGGCGGCAAAGACAGCGCCAGCGCCCGCCGCGCCAGACAAAAAAGAAGGCTATTCGTTTTGAATGACGCACCCATCCATGACCTGCTGCGCGTCATGGCGCAACGCGACGGATCGGATTTATATCTGACCGTGGGTGCGCCCGCCACCTTGCGCAGCAATGCGGGTATCAGCCCGCTGGACGCTGTGACGCTGGATGACGCCGCCATCAATGCCTTGCTTGACAGCTTGATTGATGCGCATCAGTCAGCGGAATTCAACCGCACGGGCGAGCTGAATTTTGCCCTTGATATGGGCAAGGAAGGCCGCTTTCGCGTTAATGTCTTTCGCCAGCGTCAGCATCCCGGCATGGTCATCCGGCGTATCCGGGAAGCCATTCCAACGCTTGCAATGCTCGGCCTGCCGCCGGTGCTGGGCGATCTGGCCTGTGAAAAACGCGGCCTGATCCTGCTGGTCGGCGGGACCGGATCGGGCAAGTCCACCACACTGGCCGCCATGCTTGACGCCCGCAACCGCACCCAGGACGGGCATATTATTACGATCGAGGATCCGATTGAATTCATTCACGACCATCAGCGCAGCATCATGACCCAGCGTGAGGTCGGGACGGATACGGATTCCTTTCACACCGCCCTGAAAAATGCGCTGCGCCAAAAACCCGATGCCATTCTGATCGGCGAAATCCGCGACGCCCATGTCATGGAGCAGGCGATATCCATGGCCGAAACCGGGCATCTGTGCCTGGCCAGCCTGCATGCGAATAATGCGCCGCAAACGCTTGAGCGGATATTGAACTTTTTCGACAAAGGCCGCCACGCCCAGATATTGCTGAATCTGTCGCTTAATCTGCGCGCGGTTATCGCCCAGCGTCTGGTGTCCAATTTGCATGGCGGGCGCACCGTAGCGCTGGAAATCATGCTCAATCAGGGCCTGGTGCGCGATCTGGTGCAACGCGGTGAAACCGAAAAACTCAAAGAGGTGATGGCGAAAAATTCGGCCAACGGCATGATGACGTTTGATCAGGCGCTGGTCGATATGTATGTGAAAGGCGAAATCAGCGAAGCAGCGGCGCTGGCCGAAGCGGATGTTCCCGGCGAAGTGCGCCTGGCCATCCGCCAAAGCGATCTGGGCGGCGGCGCTGCGGGCAAAACCGGCGCGCTAAGCGGCCTCGACACCTCGCGCCTGTCACTGTCCGATGGGTAGTTTCAAAGCACCGTCGCCTGCACGATGGCTTTCATGCGCTCGATCAGGGAATATTCATCCGTGGTGAAATCGGCGTCGATCCACCATTCTTCGACCTCGCGCAGCACCTGACCGATCAGGGGGCCATCGGGAACCCCCGCCAGTTTCACATGGTGCCCGTCCAGCGGCAGCGATGGCGGCTTCCAGCTTTCGATCATGGGAATCAGCGCCCGCCACTGCACGGCATTGTGGTTGCGCTTGGGATCGCCTGCCCATCGCAGCATCGCCACATCGCGCATGGTTTTGGGGCCCATCCGGTAGGCTGCACGGCGCATTTCGCGCACGGACATGTAACTGAACACGCGCTCCGAAGCCGACAGCATCGCTACCATGCGTTCGCGCTGTGCATTGGAAAGCCGCAGCCGGGTTGCCACCGCCGTTGCAACCGCGCCATCGTCAGGCAGAAGCGCTGCAAGCCGCAGAATGGCATCCGCCTCGAAAAAGGTCATCGCATCAATTTCGATGACGGCGTGTAACCGCTCCAGATTGGTTGCTTCCGGCAGCACTGCCGTCAAAATGCCGCTGGCCGCCATCTGGCGCAGGGCAGGCATCGGATTTTCAGCCGATATCAGTTTCAGCATTTCCCGGGCGATACGTTCCGGAGATAATTGCGCCAGTCCCGCCATATTGCGTTTGCACGCCAGCAGGCCCTCGCGGCCGATTTCACCTTTGCCGCACCAGGCGTAAAAACGGAAATAGCGCAAAATGCGCAGATAATCTTCCTGAATGCGGGCATCGGGATCGCCGGCAAAACGCACAATTCCCGCCAGTGCGTCGGCAATTCCGGTTCCCAGCGGATCAAACAGCACACCATCCTTGTCCGCGTAAATGGCATTCATGGTGAAGTCGCGCCTCGCCGCATCCTCCGCCCAGTCCGTGGTATAGGCGATCTGGGCGCGGCGTCCATCGGTGGCGATATCGCGCCGCAAGGTGGTGATCTCTACCGGGCGGTGGTTGGATATAGCGGTGATTGTGCCATGATCAAGCCCGGTGGGAACCGTCTTGATGCCCGCTTTGCCGAGCAATTGCATGACCTGTTCCGGGGTTGCCGTGGTCGCAATGTCCACATCCACCTTGACGCCATAGCCTATGGCGCCGCGCACCGTATCGCGTACCGCGCCTCCGACATAGCGCGCCTCAACACCGCTGTCCGCGCACAGGGCCTGCATCACCGCGACGACATCGGGTTCAATGATCCAGCCGATCTTGGGAAGTGTGTCCATGCGCGTCACTGCACCTTGCCTGGAACGATCCTGCCATTTTCGATGCGGGCCGGGACATAATCGCCTTCGGGGCTTTCGCCGCCGGTATAGGCCGTAACCAGCATGCCGATAATGATCAGCCCCAGCCCGGCCTGCAACAAATTAGCCAATGGCATGTCTTTCCATGACAGCGCACCCTGATCCCGGTCCCGCCGGGTCAGCCAGAAATATATCGCATAGATGGCCAGCGGCAGCACGAACAGCGCGATATTGATCAGCACAAGGCGTAACATCAGTCATATAGCCTGTTATAAAGATTCACCAGCATCCCCGCTGTAGCCCCCCAGATATTATAGTCCTTGTAGGGCATCGCATAATATTGCGCCAACCTGCCGTTAAATTCGGTTTCCTTGCGCAGATGATTCTCGGGGTTCATCAGGAAAGACAGCGGCACTTCGAAAATCTCCGCCACTTCTTCATCGCAGGGTTTCAGCGTTAAACCGGGCGTGACAATGCCCACAACCGGGGTGATCTGAAATCCGGTGCCAGTATGATAATCATCCAGCCGCCCGACAATTTCCACATGATGCGGCAACAGCCCGACTTCTTCTTCCGCCTCGCGAAGCGCGGCGGCAACCGGGTGGGCGTCGGCTGGATCGACCCGCCCGCCGGGAAACGCCACTTGTCCCGCATGCTTGTTCATATGATCGGGGCGGCGCGTCAGCAGCACGGTCATCCCATCTGGATAATCTATGATCGGAACCAGAACGGCGGCAGCGCGAAAACCGCGCACGCCGGAAAGCACATGCCGGTCACCGGCGGGCGCGGAAATTTCCGGATGCACCATTGCCCGCGCCAGGGAGTGCTGTAACCGGTTACGGATCAGTTCGCGCATGCGCTTCGCCCAAGCTGATCGGATGGCATAAAGGGATAGAAAACCGAACTGCTCCAGACGCCGAACATGGCAACGCCATCGACCGGCTCGTCCACGCACAGTTCAACCAGATCGTAAAACACTGCCCGGTTGATCAGCGCCTCAAGCCGGCCACGCACACGCACATAGGGTGCAGGCTCAAGCGTTTCGGGTTTAAGTGATACGCGCAAAGGGTGCGCCGCATCCACCGTCACCCAGTCATCGACATTGGTTCGAAAGGACAAAATCTGCTGCCGCCCGCTATTTTCGACTTTCATTTCTATGGCCACAAAGGGCGCATCATCCACTTTGATGCCAACTTTTTCAACCGGCGTGACAAGGTAATATCTGCCATCCGCATCCCGGCGCAGGACCGAGGCGAACATCTGCACCATCGCCATCCGGCCAATCGGAGAGCCCATATAATACCACACCCCGTCGCGGGCGATGCGCATATCTATATCGCCGCAGAAATCCGGATTCCATTTGTCCACAGGTGCGGGCCCACGCCTGGCGCGGGACCATATCTGCTGCTCAATCCCGCGCAGCAGGCTGGCGGGGCTGGGGGGGCTGGTTTGATCCATGGGTTTGAAATATCCTTCTGCTCAACAAGATATAATAGCGCCAGCCGTGAAATAAGGCCTAATGTTTTACTGCGGCATTTGGAATGACTGGGATATACTGAAAAATATGCGTAATATCAGTGAGCCATCAGCAGCCCCAATCCCGGATATTGAGCGGGAAATCAGCCAGCTTGGCGGTAAAATCGCCGAGGTGCGCCAGAGTATTGGGCGCGTGATTATCGGGCAGAATGAGGTGGTGGATCAGACCTTGATCACCCTTCTGTCAGGGGGGCATGCGCTGCTGGTGGGGGTGCCGGGCCTGGCCAAGACCCGGCTGGCCGCCGCCATGGGCACGGTTCTGGGGCTGCAAAATAACCGCATCCAGTTTACCCCGGACCTGATGCCGGCCGATATACTGGGTTCGGAAGTGCTGGAAGAAAGCGCCACCGGCAAACGCGATTTTCGTTTCATTCATGGGCCGGTTTTCTGCCAGTTGCTGATGGCCGATGAAATCAACCGCGCCAGTCCGCGCACCCAGTCCGCGCTGCTTCAGGCCATGCAGGAACATCACGTCTCGGTGGCCGGGCAACGCCATGATCTGCCACAGCCATTTCATGTCCTGGCGACGCAGAACCCGCTGGAGCAGGAAGGGACTTATCCCCTGCCTGAGGCGCAGCTTGACCGGTTTTTGATGCAGATCGATGTCGGCTATCCCGATGCGGTGTCGGAACGGCGCATGCTTCTGGCCACGACCGGCGTCGAGCAAATGCAGGTTGAACAGATTTTGACGGCGGATGAATTGGGGGCCGCGCAACGGCTGGTACGCCGTCTGCCGGTGAGCGAAGCCGTGATAGACGCGATTCTGCAACTGGTGCGCGGGGCCCGCCCTGACGAGGCCGCGCTGCCTGAAATCCGGCAGCATGTGGCCTGGGGGCCGGGGCCGCGCGCCAGTCAGGCGCTGATGCTGGCGGTTCGTGCCCGGGCCTTGCTGGATGGCCGCTACAGCCCCTCAATCGACGATGTGGCGGCGCTGGCAGGGCCGGTCCTGCGCCACCGCATGGCGCTGAATTTCACCGCCCGCGCGGATGGTGTGACGATTGAAGGCATTATCGGCCAATTGGTTGGAGATTTACCCTAGTGCGGTATGCTTTTAGATTGAATCGTTCTGACCCCCATCAGCCTTCGCTCTGTGGGCTGTGGCCTTACCCCCTCCCCGGCCCTCCCCCTTGCAGGGGGAGGGAGTCCTTGCGTCTGGCGTCCCCTCCCCTTGGAAAGGGGAGGGACAGGGTGAGGATTAACGCGTTAACTTAAAATCATCACGCTATAGCATCCCGGATTCTGGTTTCATGGCGACAAACGCGCAGATCAAGCAACCAGCCACCCAGGCAACAGCCCTGCGCCAGTCAGCCGATGGGCTGTCTGCTATGCTTCCCGGCCTGATGCTTCAGGCCGAGCAGATCGCCAATACGCTGTCGCATGGTGAGCATGGCCGGCGCCGCTCCGGCGTTGGCGAGGCGTTCTGGCAGTTTCGTCATTACAGCCCGGGTGATTCCGCCACTATGATTGACTGGCGCCAGTCGGCAAAGTCGCAAAGTCATTTTGTGCGCCAGAATGAATGGCAGGGCGCGCAAAGCGTCTGGCTATGGTGTGACCGTTCCGCCTCTATGGACTATTGCTCGGCCTTTGCGCGCCAGACCAAGCAGGAAAGGGCATGGCTGCTAAGCCTTGCGCTGGCCAATCTGCTGATCCGCGGGGGGGAGCGTATTGCCATGCTGGAGCCGGGCGGGCGTCCGCCCGCCCCCGGGCGCGCTGCCTGCATGCGGCTGGCGCAAGGCATGATCCGCGCCGGGGCCGGGGCAACAGATCTGCCGCCGGTGCTGCCGCTGCCGCGTTTTGCCCGGCTGGTGCTGATCGGAGATTTTCTGTCCCCGCTGGAGGAAACGGCTGCGCTGATCAGGGGATATGCCGCGAAAGCCGTTCAGGGACATCTGCTACAGATTCTCGATCCGGCCGAGGAAGATCTGCCCTTTTCCGGCAGGGTGCGTTTTGAGGGCGTCCAGGGCGATGGCGATTTGACGGTAGGGCGCGTCGAAGATCTTCGCGAAGCCTATCATCAGCGTGTTCAGGCGCATCAGAACGGGCTGCGCGCGCTGGCCCGCAGCACGGGATGGAGTTTTGCCAGCCATCGCACCGACCGCGCGCCGCAATTGGCGCTGCTGGCGCTGTATCAGTATCTGTCGGGTTCAACCCGGACGGGGCGATGATGTGGTATCTTGGCCCCATCGCTTTTGTGTATCCCTGGATGCTGGCGGCGCTGGCTGCGCTGCCTGCCATCTGGTGGCTGTTGCGGGCGATGCCGCCTGCGCCGCGTCTGGAAAGGTTTCCGGCGATCCGGCTGCTGCTTGGATTGCGCGAGACCGCACAAAGCCCGGAGCATACGCCCTGGTGGCTGCTGGCGCTGCGCCTGCTGATTGCCGCCTGTGTCATTGCCGGGCTGGCGCGGCCGCTGGTCCGTCCCGCGCCGCAGGACGCAATGGGCGGCACGCTGATTATGGTGATTGATGATGGCTGGGCATCGGGTCCGCAATGGCAAACGCGCCGCGCCATTATGGCGGATCTGCTGGCCCAGGCCGACCGCAATGCGCGTGATGTGCTGTTAGTGACCACGGCGGCCTCGGATGCGGCGGCGCTTGAGGTGACCTCCGCATCGGTTGCGCGCGCACGTGCCGCCAGTCTGCAACCCATGCCCTGGCATCTTGACCGTAACGCGGCGGCGAAAAGATTGCAGGCCATTCCAGAGGTCCGGCTGCGCCGGCCTGTTTCGAGCGTCTGGCTGAGTGACGGCCTGGCGGCCAGAAAAGATGCAGCGGGGGCGCAAATTCTTGGGGAAAGCCTGCGCCGCCTGGGACCGGTTTCGCTGTTGCGCGACCCGCCAGCGCTGCCGGTTATGGCGCTGCTGGAACCGCGCGCCACCGATGACGGGCTAATGCTGAAGGTGCTGCGATCCCATACGGAGGGGGCACAGGGGGCCGAACTGCATGCGCTGGGGGAAGGCGGCAATATTATCGCCGGTACGCCGGTAAAATTCCTGGACACAAGCGCGGAGGCGGAAGCTCACCTCACTTTGCCGTCCGGTATCCGCAACACTGTCACCCAGATCCGGATTGCCGGGGTGCATTCCGCGGGTGCGGTCTGGCTGCTGGATGACCGCTGGAAACGGCGCGCGGTGGGCATTGTTTCCGGTGCAGGCAGCGACGCCGCACAGCAGCCTTTGCTGGATGATCTGTTTTATCTCGAACGGGCCATGAACCCGTTTGCGGATATTCGCAAGGGAACCATTGGCGCGCTGCTGGGCGGGCCGCTTTCCATGCTGGTGCTTTCCGATATTGGGCGCATCGTTGGCGAGGACAGGACATTGGTTGAGGACTGGCTGGAAAAAGGCGGGCTGCTGGTGCGCTTTGCCGGTCCGAATATGGTGGAGCAGAGCGATGATCTGATACCCGTGCAACTGCGTCACGGAGGGCGCGCGCTGGGCGGGGCGCTGTCCTGGGACGCGCCTGCCAGGCTGGCCCCTTTTGCCGAATCCAGCCCTTTTTCCGGCCTGGCTGTGCCCCCTGAAGTCACCGTTGCGCGCCAGATCCTGGCGCAGCCGGATGCCGGTCTTGCCGCAAAAACCTGGGCCAGCCTCGAAGATGGAACCCCGCTGGTAACCGCCAGCCGCAAAGGCAAAGGCTGGAATGTGCTGTTTCACGTCACTGCGAATATGCGCTGGTCGAATCTGCCGGCCTCCGGACTTTATGTCAGCATGCTTCAGCGCATTACCGCACTGGCGCAGGGAACCGCCACGCCGCAGGCCCCGGCCGGGCAGGGCGATGCGCCATTGGGCGCGCTCGTCACGCTGGATGGATACGGCCAGTTGCGCAGCCCGCTGGATACAGTGCGTCCCTATCTGGCGCATTCCGCCACGCCCGGCGCCGGTCCGCAGACCCCGCCGGGATATTATGGCGTCAATAATTTTCGCATGGCGGTCAATCTGGCGCGCGATGCGGATGATTTGCTGCCGCTGGACACTTTCCCGGATATGCAGATGCTGGACTACGCGCCCCGCCAGGAGAGTGAGGCCGGACCCTGGCTGCTGAGCGCCGCATTGATACTCTGGCTTGTTGATGGCGTTATTGCGCAGGCTTTATTTGGCCGTATGCCGGCATGGCGCAGGCGGCGTCCGGCATCAGGCCCCGCAGCCGCCATAGTGCTGGGCTTTCTGGCGGTATATTTTTCCGGCAGCGCGCATGCCCTGGAAAATCCTGTAATGTCCGAAATGGATGCGCCGGCGCCTGAGGCCGTACTGGAAACACGCCTTGCCTATGTGATTACCGGCGATGGCGCCGTGGATGCAATGAGTGCGGCCGGCCTGAACGGGCTGTCGAAAATTCTGCGCGACCGGACAGCCTTTGAAGCTGCGCCGCCCATGGGTGTGGACCCTGAGCGCGACGAGCTGGTTTTTTTCCCCCTGCTTTATTGGCCGATGACCGAAAAACAAAAGGTGCTGTCAGAAAAAGCCCTGTCGCGCATTGACGCCTATATGAAAAATGGCGGCACCATCTGGTTCGACACACGTGATCGGCTGACCGATTTTCGTCTGGGCAATGCGGGTGATGGCAATACAGGCCCTGGACAGGCTGTGCTGCGGGAAATTCTGAAATCTCTGGACATTCCGCCGTTGCGGCCGGTGTCGGATGATCATGTGCTGACCCGGTCCTATTATCTGCTGCGCGATTTTCCCGGACGCTATGCAGGCGGGCAGTTATGGGTTGCGGCGCCCGCTGGTGACGCGAAGGAATCCCCCGGCGGCGATGGGGTTTCCGCCATTGCCATCGGGGCCAATGACTGGGCTTCGGCCTGGGCAGTGGATGAAAGGGGTGTTGCGCTGTTGCCGGTGGAACCTGGCGGTGAAACCCAGCGCGAGCGCGCCTATCGCGCCGGGGTGAATATTGTGATGTATGCCCTGACCGGAAATTATAAGGCCGATCAGGTGCATATGCCGGTATTGCTGGAGCGGCTGGGGCAATGAGTATCGTTCTGGCGCCGGTGATTCCGGGTATGCTGCTGGCGCTGCTGGCGCTGCTGGCAGTGCTATTGAGCGCCTATCTGTTCTTTTCACGCGCGCGTGGCGCGCTGTGGCGTTCGCTGGCTGCGGGCCTGCTGCTGGCGGCGCTGGCCAATCCCGTCATCAAGCGCGAAACCCGTGAAGCCCTGCCTGATATTGTCGCCCTGATCAATGATCAAAGCCCCAGCCAGGATATGGACGGCCGCGCCGCGCAGGCCAATGATGCCGAAGCCCTGTTGCGCAAACAGCTTGCCGCCATGCCCGATCTGGAAGTGCGCACCGCCACGCATAAAGGTTCGCCAGATGGCACGCGGCTGTTTGAAGCCGCACAAAATCTGCTGCTGGACACGCCGCCCGATCGCGTTGCGGGCATCATCATGATAAGTGATGGCCAGGTGCATGACGTGCCCGATACGGCAGCACTGGCCCGCCAGCCGGGGCCGCTGCATGTTCTGCTGACAGGCGATCCCAAACGCGCCGACCGGCGGCTGGTGCTGGAGCAGGCGCCGAAATTCGGCATTGCAGGAGAAGCCACAAGCCTGACGGTGCGCTTTGAGGATCAGGACGGCGCGCCCGCATGGCAGAACGCGCAACTGAGCATGCGTCTGAATGGCGGCCCCGCGGTGCATACGCAGATGAGCAATGGTAAAAACCATGTGCTGCCATTCAGGCTGGAGCATGCGGGCGCCAATATCATCGAGCTGGAACTGGAACAGCGGCCAGGCGAATTAAGCCTGCGCAACAACCGCATCGCGCTGAGCATCAATGGGGTGCGCGATCGCATGCGGGTTCTGCTGATTTCGGGCGAGCCCAATCCTGGCGAACGCACCTGGCGTAATCTGCTCAAGTCTGACCCCGCCGTGGATCTTGTGCATTTCACGATTTTACGCCCGCCGGAAAAACTGGATGGAACGCCGGTAGATGAACTGGCGCTGATTTCATTTCCGACCCGCGAACTGTTCACGCACAAACTGCATGAATTTGATCTGATTATTTTTGACCGCTATCAGCAGCGCGGCGTTCTGAACTTTACGCATTTCGACAATATCGCAAAATATGTTGAAAATGGCGGTGCGCTGCTGTCTGTTTCCGGTCCGGATTTTCTGACTGCGGACAGTCTGTACCGCACCCCCCTTGCGGTGGTGTTTCCCGGTCAGCCTACGGGGCGCATGATCACCGGCGGTTATAAACCGCATTTGACGGGTCTGGGCCTGCGCCATCCGGTTACCGAGGGCCTGCCGGGGGCCAATCTTGCGCCGGGACCGGATCAGCCGGCGCAGTGGGGCCGCTGGTTCCGGGTGATCGAAACAGAGCGGCTGTCGGGCCAGTCGCTGATGGCGGCGCCGGGTGACGTACCGCTGCTGATCGTTGATAAATTCGGCGAAGGCCGGGTGGCGCAGATTTTATCCGACCACGGATGGTTATGGGCGCGCGGGTTCGAAGGCGGCGGGCCGCAAGCGGAATTGCTGCGCCGTCTTGCCCATTGGCTGATGAAGGAGCCGGGCCTTGAAGAAGAAGAATTGCGCGCCGAGGCCGCAGAAGGCGCGATTACCATCACACGGCGCAGCATGGCGGATAGTATCGGGCCGGTCAATGTAAGCTATCCCGATGGTAAAACCCTGCCGGTGACGCTGCATGAAAAGCTGAAGGGCCGCTGGCAGGCGGTCATCGCGGCGCCCGAACCCGGTATTTACCGGCTGAATGATGGCCAGCGCACAGCGCTGGTGGCGGCGGGGCAAACCGATAGTGTGGAATTTTCCGATCTGAATGCGACCGGCGACCTTGTGCGCACGGCGGTAGAGGCGTCCGGCGGCGGGCTGTTCTGGCTTGGACGCGATGGCCTGCCTGCACTGCGCCGGGTTGCGCCCGGACGCGACCTGGCCGGGGCCAACTGGATGGGTTTGCGCCAGTCCGGCCATTATCGTGTGCTGGCGGAAGAGCATACGCCCTTATTGCCGCCTGTGCTGCTGCTGGCGCTGGCGGGCATGGCCCTTGGCATGTCCTGGCGGACAGAGGGGCGTTAGGGTGGCGCCGCAGGTCATTATTCGAAGGCGATCCCCCCTTGGCCAAACCCCCGGCAAGTGCTAAACACCCGCTTGCATGACAAAATTATCGCATATTCGCAATTTCTCCATCATCGCCCATATTGATCATGGCAAGTCCACGCTGGCGGACCGGCTGATTCAGACATGTGGCGGGCTGGCCGCGCGCGACATGAAGGCGCAGGTGCTCGATTCGATGGATCTGGAGCGCGAGCGCGGCATCACCATCAAGGCCCAGACCGTGCGGCTGAACTACAAGGCCAAAGACGGCGAGACCTATGTACTGAACCTGATGGATACGCCGGGGCATGTGGACTTCGCCTATGAGGTCAGCCGCTCGCTGGCGGCGTGTGAAGGCTCGCTGCTGGTGGTGGACGCCAGTCAGGGCGTTGAGGCGCAGACGCTTGCCAATGTCTATAAGGCGATGGAAGCAAACCACGAAATCGTGCCGGTGCTGAACAAGATTGATCTGCCCGCCGCAGAACCCGAGCGCATCCGCCAGCAGATCGAGGATGTGATCGGCATTGACGCCTCGGATGCGCTGGAAATTTCCGCCAAGACCGGCATCGGCATTGATACAGTGCTGGAAGCCATCGTCACCCGCCTGCCGCCCCCCGTCAGCCCGGGCGGCCCGGATGCGCCGCTGAAGGCGCTGCTGGTGGATAGCTGGTATGACACCTATCTGGGCGTGCTGATTCTGGTGCGCATCGTCGAGGGCACGCTGAAAAAAGGCATGCGCATACGCCTGATGGGCACTGACGGGGTTTACATTGCGGATCGGGTGGGGGTGATTACACCCGCGCAAAAACTGGTCGATGAACTTGGCCCCGGCGAGATTGGCTTTATCACCGCCAATATCAAACAGGTGGCCGACACCCGCGTGGGTGACACCATCACCGACGACAAAAATCCAACCGCCAATGCACTGCCCGGTTTTCGCGCCGCGCAGCCGGTGGTGTTTTGCGGCCTGTTCCCGGTCGATGCGGCGCAGTTCGAGGAATTGCGCGACAGCCTGGGCAAGCTGCGCCTGAATGACGCCAGCTTTGAATATGAAATGGAATCGAGCGCCGCGCTGGGCTTTGGTTTCCGTTGCGGCTTTCTCGGCCTGCTGCATCTTGAAGTGATCACCGAACGGCTGGAACGCGAGTTCAATCTGGAACTGATCACCACCGCGCCCAGCGTGGTTTATAAGGTGCAGCTGACCGATGGCAGCCGGATCGAGGTGCACAATCCGGTCGATATGCCCGATCCGGTGCGCATTGAACATATTGAAGAACCCTGGATCACCGCCACCATTCTGGTGCCGGATGAATATCTGGGCGCGATTCTGAAACTGTGCGAAGACCGGCGCGGCGTGCAAAAACAGCTGACCTATGCAGGCAGCCGTGCGATGGTGGTTTATCATCTGCCGCTCAATGAAGTGGTGTTTGATTTTTATGACCGGCTGAAATCGGTCAGCCGCGGCTATGCCAGTTTCGATTATGAAATTGATGCCTATGAACCGGGCAAACTGGTGAAAATGTCGATCCTGGTGAATGAAGAACCGGTCGATGCGCTGTCGATGATCGTGCATGCCGGGCGCGCCGAAATGCGCGGGCGCGACATTTGCGAGCGGCTGAAGGATCTGATCCCGCGCCATATGTTCAAAATTCCCATTCAGGCGGCGATTGGCGGGCGCGTGGTGGCGCGCGAAACCATTTCCGCCATGCGCAAGGATGTGACCGCCAAATGTTATGGCGGCGATGCGACACGCAAACGCAAACTGCTCGATAAACAAAAGGCCGGCAAAAAGCGCATGCGCCAGTTCGGCAAGGTGGAAATCCCGCAGGAGGCGTTCATCGCCGCCCTGCGCATGGGGGATGAGTAGGCGAGGGTGAACCGGGATAATGCAAGACAAATACACGGGGGACATAGGAGATTATGCCAAATATGGCTTGCTCCGTGCACTGTCTGATGGCCGTAAGCTTGGCGTAGCCTGGTATAAATTTCCCGATGAGCGAAAAAAGCCCGATGGTCGCCATACCGCATATCTACAAAGGCCAGACCTTTGGCGCGCTCGTGACCCCGAACTCTTCGACACTCTAAAAGGTATTGTCGAATCCGGCCGACGCAAGGTAGCCGAAATTGAATGCCCTCGCATTCTAGGGGATGCTCGCTTTTCGGGAGAAGAATTATCCTGCAAAGAGTCGTCATACATCAAGCGTTGTGAATGGCGTTCAAACTGGTTTGCTAAAGTTCAGCGCGATTTGCAGGGTTGCGATCTGGTTTTCGCAGACCCGGACAATGGGTTGTGTGAAGATGGAAAATTTAAGGACGGTAAAAAGAAATATTGGAAGCGAATCCCATTGCGTGAGGCAATAGCACTTGCGGAAGGCCGAACGGCCATAATTTATCACCACAATAGCCGTTTGAAGGGAGGACACAAAAAGGAGGTTTCTTATTGGATTGAATTACTTGGTGCGGAAACGATAGCTCTTCGTTGGCGAGCATATAGTGCTCGAACATTCTTTATCATTAATCCCACACCCGATATTCATGACACTCTCGGCAAATTTGCCAAAGAGTGGGGGGAAAAGGCTGATTTCCATCAGCTATAGCATCATCAAGCTGAAAAATAGCGCATGTGCCAGTTCGGCAAGGTGGAAATCCCGCAAGAAGCCTTCATCGCTGCGCTGCGCATGGGCGATGAGTAGGACCCAGGATGCGGATGCGGGTTGTGGCGGAAGCCCGGAGTAAGAAGCCAGCCCAGCCTTCGCTCACTTCGTGAGCTACGGCGGGCACCTGATTTTCTAATTCGCTTCGCTCATAAGAAAATCTAGGTGGTGCCCCCGGTCCGAGTCGAACGGACACTCCCTTACGGGAACCAGATTTTGAGTCTGGCGCGTCTACCAATTCCGCCACAGGGGCAAGATCCGTCTGAAAACGAGCTTGCGATGAGGGGGCATCATACGGATACGGCCCGTAGCGTCAATCACTTATGAACGCTTTGGCGCGATTATATCGCTCCTGGTGCGGTTTCGTGCCCTGATAGACAAGAATCCCTGAAACTGCTAAAGGCCGTTATATGTTTAGAAATCTTTATGACTGGACCATGCGGCAGGCGGCGGGCAAACATGCCGTGCCGGCGCTGGGCGTGGTTTCGTTCGCCGAAAGCTCGTTTTTCCCGATCCCGCCCGATGTGATGCTGATCCCCATGGTTCTGGCGCGGCCGGAACGCGCCTGGTGGATCGCTACTGTGTGCACCGCGGCTTCGGTGGCTGGCGGTTTTCTTGGCTATGCGATTGGCTTTTATCTGTTCGCCACGCTGGGCCAGATGATTATTGATTTTTATCATCTTCAAGCGGGCTTTGAGGCCTATCGGGAGATGTTCGCCCAATATGGCCTGTGGATCATTCTGATCAAGGGGTTAACGCCGATCCCCTATAAGCTGATCACCATCGCCTCGGGCGTGTTCGAATTTAATTTTCTGATATTTACGCTGGCCTCCATTGCCACGCGCGGCGTGCGTTTCTTCGGGGTTACCGCGCTGTTATGGAAATTCGGCGCGCCGATCCGTGAATTTATCGACAAGCGGTTGACCATTCTGGGATACGGCTTTTTGGCATTGCTAGTGGGCGGCTTTTTGATGGTAAGATTCGTCTTCTAGGCATTTAGCCGCATAAGCCTCCGGCATCCCCTGCCGCCATATGGTTTTTCTCCCTTGCCTTCGGGCATGGGGAAAAGACGGGGAACCGGGAAGATCAGCGGCTTGGCAGGGGTGCAGAAGGTGGCTGCCGACTATAGTTTATACCGGGCGCAAGTTGAATTTCTGGCCCGCCAGACACCCATCACGATTTTAGTGAATGGCGGCGTTACTATATTCACGGCAGTCATTTTGTGGAACAGCGTTCCCGACACATGGCTGTTTGCCTGGATAATATCGCAACTGTCCTTTGTCATTCTGTGTTCTCTGCTTTGGCGGCGGGGCATAAACCGCAGCCGCGGGACTTCTGCAAGTGCGGGCCTTCGCAGGCAAAAAGCCGGCGGCCGCCGCATTACCCCAGCCACGATCTGGGGCGCAATTGGCGGTTTCAGCTGGGGCGCTACAAGCATTTTTCTGCCGCATCTGACGCCGGGTGAACAGGTCGCGCTGATTATCGTTTTATTTGGCATGTCCAGCGGCGCTTCTTCCTCGCTGGCGGCGATCCCGGCTGCCGCAGCGAGCTTCATTATCACGACCCTATCGCCCATGACGGCCTATTTCTTTCTGCAGGGCACATGGGTGTATGCAGCACTTGGTATTATGGCGGTCATTTATACCATGGCGTTGCTATATTCGACGCGCACGATCTATCAGACTTTTCTGGAGGCCCAGCAAAACCGGCAGCAAAATGCCGCGCTGCTTGATCAGATCCGGGAGGAGCGGAATGCCGCCAGCGAATCGCTGTTGCGCAGTGAACAGCGCTACAGCGATATTGTCGAAACCGTTGGAGACATGATTGTTATTACAAATGGCGAGGGTGAGTTTATTTTTGTTAATACGGCATGGCGCGAAACACTGGGTTATCTCAATGCCGACCTGCCCGCCATGACCTTTCGCGGCACATTGCATGAAGACTATTTACCCCAGTCAATAGAAAGAATTCGCAGCGTACTGGCGTTGGAAACTGATTCGGCCATAGAACTGGTTCTGAAAACCAAGGGCGGTCAGCCGGTCTGGGTGGAGGGAAAAGTGACACCTCTGATCGAGAATGGCGAACTTGTGCGCATCAACGGGGTTTTCCGCGATATCGGTTTGCGAAAAAAAGCCGAACAGGCCCAGCAGGAAATGCAGCAGCAACTGGAGCAGCGCGTGGCCGAGGCCACCCGCAATCTGGAAACCATCAATATTTCCCTGCAACAGCAGGTGGCAGTACGCCTTCAGGCGGAACAGGCATGGCGCAACAGCGAAGAACAATTGCGGCTTATACTGGATTCGACAGTGGAGGCGATTTACGGTGTGGACACTTCGGGACGCTGCACCTTTGCCAACACGGCCTGCGCCGCGGCATTGGGATTTGAGGAGCCTGCCGAGCTTCTGGGTGTGGATATGCACAATCTGGCGCATAAGCAATCAGAAGAAGTTCCGGCGCAGGATTGCCCTATATGTATCGTCAACACCTCGCGGGCGCGCGGTCATTCCGACGAGCAGTTCTTTTTTCGCAAGGACGGCAGCGCGTTTCCGGTGGAATATTCCACCGGATCCATCTTGCGCGATGGGGCGGTTGTTGGCGGCGTGGTCGCCTTTTTTGATATTTCCCGGCGCCGCCAGGCCGAGGAGCAATTGCGGCAGTCACAGAAAATGGAAACCATTGGCCAGCTTACCGGCGGCATAGCGCATGATTTCAATAATCTGCTGGCGGTCATTGTCGGTAATCTGGATTTGCTGGCCGCCGGAATGCAGGAGAATGCGGCGCCGGCCGGCGCTGCCATCAAGCGGCGCACGCAAGCAGCGCTAAAGGCGGCGGAGCGCGCCGCCGCGCTGACCCAGCGCCTGCTGACATTCTCACGCCAGAAAACGCTCAGTCCACAGATTATCTGCCCCGCTGTCATGGCCGAGGAAATGAGCGAAATGCTGCGCCAGGTTCTGGGAGAGTCGATTAGCATTGACATCCGGGTTGCAACCCCGTTATGGGCTGCAAATATCGACCCGCCGCAATTTGAAAATGCGCTGCTCAATCTCGCAATTAATGCGCGTGACGCCATGTCAGGGCAAGGTACACTGACAATCGAAATCAGCAATATCAGCCTTGATGCCCCCTTGCCGCTTGCGCGCCGGCAATTGCCCCCCGGCGATTATATCAAACTTACAGTAAGTGATACGGGTATTGGCATGCAGCCGGGCATTCTGGACAAAGTATTCGAGCCGTTTTTTACAACCAAGGACATTGGTCACGGCACCGGGCTCGGCCTTAGCATGGTGTCCACTTTTGTGGAACAATCCAATGGCGCGATACATATTGATAGCGCCCCCGGACAGGGCGCGCAGGTCCATATTTACCTGCCCCGCGCAATGCCTGCATCGCCCCTCGTGCCGGATAATGAGAATATCCCCGTAGGTGATACCGCCAGCGTATCTGTAGCGGCGCCTTTCCAGCCGCAACATATCTCTATTCTGGTTGTCGAAGACGATCAGGGTGTTCGGCAAAGCTCGGCCACGCAGATTTCAGAAATGGGCTATAATGTTCTGGTTGCGGAAGACGGGCACAGCGCACTGGCGGTTTTCCGGGAAAATCCGGATATTGATCTGGTTTATACTGACATTATGATGCCCAAAGGATTAAGCGGACCCCAGCTTGCCGGACATTTGCGTGAGCTAAATCCCAGGGTCAAGCTGCTGTTTTGCACTGGATTTGCCGGTGAAATGGTTCAGGCGATGGATCCCGGTGATGCAGCCCTGGTGTTGCAAAAGCCCGTGCGAAAGGCTGTGCTGGCCGTAAAGCTGCGCGAAGTGCTGGGCGCATGACCGGATTATATTTTATTGCCGGACGTCTGCCAGCCGCGCCCGTACTGTTCGGATTAAGTCTGGCAGTGTTGCTGGGCGCATATGGATTTGAAATTTTAGGCGGGCTTGCGCCCTGTCAGCTTTGCTATTATCAGCGCGCTCCCTATTTCCTGGCCATTGCGCTCAGTGCTTTGGCATGGGTGCGCCCGGCCTGGGGTGCGCCGCTTTATGGCCTGTTGATGCTCACTTTTCTGACAGGTGCGGGCCTGGGCGTCTATCATGCAGGGGTCGAGTGGAAATTCTGGCCGGGCCCGGCAAGCTGCAGCGCATTGGGAAGTTCGGATATTCCTCTGGAACAATTAATGGCGCAAATTCTGGCGGCGCCGGTCGTGCGTTGCGATGAAATTCCATGGTCCCTTTTCGGGCTGTCTTTGGCGGGCTATAATGTGCTGATCTCGCTGGGCGGGCTTGCGCTATCGGCGTATGCATTCGGGCAGGCGGCGGAACAGCACAAATTCAGGGAACGCAATCATGGCGGCGTCTAATTCGGATTTTCCACTGCCGGGAGAGACGGCGCCGGCCCGCAGCGCGCGTATGCTGCGTGTCGATCATGCAGGCGAAATTGCAGCCAAACGCATCTATCAGGGCCAGCTTGCAGTGCTGAAACAGCAGCCGCGCGCGCATCACAGCACCGCACTGATCGCGGAAATGGCGGGAAAGGAAGCGGCGCATCTGGCTGCCTTTGACCGGCTGATTTTGCAGCGCGGCGTGCGCCCGACGGCGCTGACCCCGGTTTGGGATATTGTCAGCTATGGCCTGGGGGTGGCAAGCGCATTGCTGGGTGAACGCGCCGCGATGGCCTGCACCGCAGCGGTGGAAGAGGTGATTTGCGAACATTACCAGAAACAGATTGATGATCTTGGGACGGACGATCCAGAATTGTCCGGAATGATCACACAGTTTCACGCTGATGAAATGGCGCATCGCGAAACGGCGCTGGCCGAAGGTGCTGCCCAGGCGCCCGGCTATCAGCCGCTGAGCGAATTGATCAAGGCGGGATGCCGCGTCGCCATCAAACTTTCGGAACGGATTTAAACCATTCATCCCGGCGGATTCTTGCACTCCACTGTCAGCGCCAACATATTGCTGCGTGGGAAAATAATTCCGGCAGGCAACAGGACAGTTAATGGATAGCGGCATTCTGTTCAGTATTTTTATTTTCCTGCTGTCAGCCTGCGTGATTGTGCCGCTGGCCAGACGCTTCCGGCTGGGGGCGGTACTGGGTTATTTTTTAGCCGGCATCCTGATCGGGCCATATGGCCTGAGCCTGATCACCAACAGCGAACAGATAGTGCATATTGCCGAGTTCGGGGTTGTGATGATGCTGTTCCTCATCGGTCTGGAACTGGAGCCTCCGGTGCTGTGGCGCATGCGCAGATCCATTCTGGGGCTGGGCGGCCTGCAGGTTGTTTTGACCAGCATGGTATTTTGCGCAATTGGCATTATGTGCGGGTTTGATTGGCGCATAAGTCTTGCCGTAGGGATGGCGCTGGCGCTTTCCTCCACGGCATTGGTTCTGCAAATGCTGCAGGAGGAAAATCTTGATCAGACCCTGATGGGTGAAAAATCATTTGCTGTTCTGCTGTTTCAGGACATCGCGGTTATTCCGATCCTTGTTGTGATGCCCCTGCTTGCGGTGTCAGGCCATGCCAGTGACGCGCACGCCATCAATAATATCGCCAGCCTGCCTGGCTGGGTTCAGACATTGATTGTCGCCAGCGTGATTGCCATGCTTGTAGTCACCGGCAGATATCTGTCGCGGTACATGTTTTATTATGTCGCCAAAACCAATATGCGGGAAGTGTTCACCGCGATGTCGCTGGCGCTTGTGGTGGGGGTGACCCTGCTGATGCAGCTTGTTGGGGTTTCGCCCGCGCTGGGAGCGTTTGTCGCTGGCGTCGTGCTATCAACATCGGAATACAAGAATACGCTTGAGACCGATATTGAACCATTCAAGGGGCTGCTGCTGGGCCTGTTTTTTATCTCCGTCGGGCTGGGCATAAATTTTTCGCTGCTCAGCGGGAACCCGTTTCAGGTGCTGGGCGCGGTTGCAACGATTATAATTGTCAAGGCTGCCATTCTTTATGCCCTGGGAAGATATTTCGGGCTTGATCCGCAGCAGAATGCGGGCTTTGCGATCGCTTTGTCTCAGGGCGGAGAATTTGCGTTTGTGCTGTTTCAGTTCGCGGGCGGATTAAATATTCTTTCGGCCGATCAATCCGCATTTCTGACCCTCGTTGTGGCGCTTTCAATCGCCATCACGCCTTTTCTGATGCTGGCCTATGGGCGGTATATCGTGCCCAGATTCATGAGCGTGCTGCCTGAAAGGCCGTTTGACGTAATTGATAAGCAAAATACCGTCATTATTGCGGGGTATGGCCGTTATGGTCAGGTGGTCGGAAGATTTCTAAACTCTCTGAATGCAGACATTACCATCCTTGAAAAAGATCCCGAGCAGATCGAGGCCCTGCGGAAATATGGCGTCAAGGCCTATTTCGGCGATGCCTCCCGCATTGATCTGCTAAAAAGCGCTGGCGCGGATAAGGCGGCCATCCTTGTGGTTGCTGTTGATGACCCGGATATCTGCCTGCAGATAGTGCGGCGGGCCAAAGAACATTTTCCGCTTCTGAGAATATTTGCCCGCGCGCATAACCGCCGTCATGCCTATGAGCTGGACAGATTAGGGGTTGCGTATTTCAGACGCGAACTGTTTGATTCATCGCTGGGCATGGCGCAGGAGATAATGATAGCGCTTGGGCATGACACCGAAGACATGCGCATCAAAGCGGAGTTTTTCCGGCGGCATGATGAAGAATCCCTGCGCAAATCCTTCGATTTTTTTGACAGTGAGCCGGAACTGGTAAATTTCGCAAGACTGCAGCGTGAAGAACTGGATCGTATCCTGCAAAGCGATACGCCATTTGTGCCTCCGAGTGAGAAAACACACGGCTGAATATAGCAGCGGCGGCCGGCGCGGATATCAGGCGAATTCGCGCCGGATTAACTGCGTGTGCTGACCAAGCGCGGGTACCGGGCGCGGCGGTGCGGCCGGTCCTGAAATGCGGATAGCGGGCGCAATCACTTCCACATCGCCCGATGGCGTGGGTTGCAGCATGGTGCGCAATTGCGGATGCGTCATCAGGTCAGCAACCAGATTAAGCCGCCCGAAAGCAATATTCGCCGCTTCCAGCCGCGCAGAAAGTTCGCCAAGCGTCAGCCCGCTGAATGTTTCGTCAATGATCCGGTATAGCGCGGCGCGGTTCAGGGCGCGCGCTTCATTGCGGGCATAATCGGGATGCCCGGCCAGTTCGCCGCGCTGCAAAACCGTGACGCAGAAATTTTCCCACTCGCGCGCATTTTGAATGGCGATGACAATTTCACCATCCGCCGCCCTGAACAGGCCATAGGGCACCACCTGGGAATGGCCAAAGCCGATACGAGCCGGGGCCTTGCCGGTATAGCGCTGCTGCATCAAGGCCGTATTCATCATGTCCGCCAGGCCATCAAACAGCGAAACATGTATAGCGCTGCCCTGTCCCGTCACGCTGCGCGCAATCAGCGCCTCCAGAATGGCCGCATGCGCGTTCATGCCGGCGGTCAGATCGCAGATCGAAACACCGACGCGGCCGGCTTCCTGCGGGCTGCCGGTCAGGGATGCCAGCCCGCTTTCCGCCTGAATCAGCAGATCATAGGCCTTCATATTCCGGTATGGGCCTTCATCGCCATAGCCGCTGATATCACAGGTGATCAGCCGGGGAAATTCGGCGCGCAGCGTGGCGGACTCCAGCCCCAAACGGTGCAGCGCGCCAGGCGCGAAATTCTGGATAAACACATCCGCCCTGGCCAGCATGCGTTTTACCAGCGCCAGGTCATCGGGATTTTTCAAATCCAGCACAACAGATTCCGCGCCGCGATTCAGCCAGACGAAAAAACTGCATTCCCCCTTCGCCACCGTATCATAATGGCGCGCAAAATCCCCATCGGCGCGCTCCACCTTGATAATGCGCGCGCCGCCATCCGCCAGCCGCTGTGTCGCATAGGGCGCGGCCACCGCCTGTCCCAGTGAAACGACCAATATGTCTTCAAGCGCGCGGCGCATTATATTTCCATTAGTAAGACCGTGGCATGCCCAGCACATGCTCGGCCAGATAGGACAGGATCAGATTGGTCGAGATCGGCGCGATCTGATACAGCCTTGTTTCCCTGAATTTTCGCTCGACATCATATTCTTCGGCAAATCCATAACCGCCATGCGTTTGCAGGCACATATCGGCCGCGGCCCAGGACGCCTCGGCGGCCAGCATCTTCGCCATATTGGCCTCGGCGCCGATATCCTTGCCCTGTTCATAGAGACGTGCAGCTTTCTGCACCATCAGATTGGCGGCTTCGGTTTGCGCATAGGCTTTGGCAATAGGAAACTGGATGCCCTGGTTCATGGAAATGGGCCGGCCAAAGACACTGCGCCCATTGGCATATGCGACGGCTTTCTGAATGAACCAGCGCGCATCGCCGATAGTTTCCGCTCCGATCAGAACACGCTCGGCATTCATGCCGGTCAGAATATATTTAAAACCCTGGCCTTCCTCGCCCAGCAGATTCTCGGCGGGTACTTTCATATCGTCAAAAAATACCTGTGTGGTGGAATGATTGATCATGGTGCGAATGGGCTTGATCGTCATGCCATTGCCCACGGCCTTTTGCATATCGACGACAAAAACCGACAGGCCGTGACTGCGGCTTTTGGCTTCTTCGCGCGGCGTGGTGCGCGCCAGCAGCAGCATGAGATCGGAATGCTCGGCGCGCGAGGTCCAGATTTTCTGTCCATTGACGATATAATGATCGCCCTGACGCACGGCGCGGGTTTTCAGGCTGAGCGTATCCGTGCCATTGGAGGGTTCCGACACCCCGAAGGCTTGCAGGCGCAATTCGCCGGTGGCGATACGCGGCAGCCATTTGGCCTTTTGCGCCGGGCTGCCATGACGCAAAATGGTTCCCATAATATACATCTGGGCGTGGCAGGCCGCCCCGTTACAGCCGGCGCGCTGAATCTCTTCCAGCACGGCGGCGGCGGCGCTCAGCCCCAGCCCGCTGCCGCCATATTCCTCGGGGATCAGCACCGCCAGATATCCAGCCTCGGTCAATGCCTTGACAAAGGCGGTTGGATATTCGCGCTTTGCGTCCATTTCCCGCCAATATTCACCGGGAAAATTGCTGCAAAGCGCGGCAACTGATTGACGAATCTGGGTAATTTGTGGATCTTCGGCATCGCTGTAGCTGTCGGTGTTCATCTTGGCTTCCTGAAAATTTATGCGCCCCAATCTTTAGCCCGAAGCGGGACGCAAACCAAGCCATCGCGTAACATTTGAGCAGGCATTGGAAATTCCTGCGATATCCTCTAGAACCGGAGCATTAAGCCAGATGCGGGCCGATTCCCTGTCCGTATGCAGGATTAGTTGACAGATGGGGGGCTGATGCCTCGGCAGGACAAAAGGGACATAATGCCGCGGCGCGACACCAAATCCCGCCTGATGGATGCCGGGGAGCAATTATTCTCCCGGCACGGGCTTGAGGCGGTCACCGTGCGTCAGATCAACCGCACCGCGGGCCAGCGCAATACATCGTCCCTGCTATATCATTTTGGTTCAAAAGAGGGGCTGATCGAAGCGATATTCGTGGATCGGTTTGCCGGCATTAATGCGCGCCGCCACGTCATGCTGGACGCCATCTCTCAGCCCGAGCACGGCGATATTGTGGCGGCCCTGGCGCGGGCGGCGGTTTTGCCGTTTTTCGAACATATGCAGCAAAAGTCCGGCGGCACGGATTTCATCCGCTTTTTTGCGCTGCTTTATTCTGATCCGAAAGTCCGAGTCAGTAACGAAATCTGGCGCGAACACACTTCCTCGGCGCGCCGCCTGGCCAGTATGGCGATGAAACAGATGCCTGCAATGCCGCCTGACGCCGCCATGCAGCGTGTGGGCCTGCTGGCGACCACGGTTTTCCACTGGCTTGCCAACTGGCAACAGATGATGCGCGGCGAAATGCGCCTGACCCAGGATGATTATGCCGCCCTGGCGGCGCCGCCGGAAAGTTTTGTCTGCAATATTATTGATCTGATCAGCGCGATGGTCAAAGCCCCGCATGGCGGGACCAAACTATATCCGGATGCGCCGCCGGGCTGATCTGCGCCGGTCAGCCTCTGGCCAGCTTGCGATCGGTTTTGCGAAAACCCGTGCGACAGTCATCCAGCACCTCCAGGGCGCGGGCCTCGGACAGGGCGTCAAACTGGCGCGTGAAGGACTGCAACTGGGCAGGGGACATCGCGCGCCCGGTGCGCGCCTGTTCCAGCAGCAGGATGACACTGACAAATTGCCCGCGATCCACACCGGCGGCACGGCATATGACGGCAATCCCCTGGGCTTCGCTTTCAAAGGCCAAATGCACCAGGTTTTGCACATTCACCCGTGTCAGGGCGGCCATGCCGGCAAAAAACAGGGGCATGCGTTTTTCGCGCAGGAACGAAATTACCCGGGTGCTATTCAGTTCGCCATTTGCCTGAAGCCGCTCTATCAACGCCGTGGCTTTTTCTGTTATGGCCTGCACCATATCCGCCGGAGTATTAAGGGCGGCGCTGGCGTCCCGTACCGCCTGGTCCAGAATTTCAGTGTCATGCGGGAATTTTACGGCAAGCATCCGGCGCAATTCACCGGATACGAATGACACCAGCTTTTGCGCCAGATGCGGGGGCAGATCGGCGCGCGTGACCAGCGCGCCCTGTAAGCTAACCCGTGACCGGCTTTCTTCCACAGCATATTCCATTGCGGCGGTCGAAATCTCCGCACTCTGATTATTCAGCAGGGTTTCCAGCACTTCGGGTTCGCCGGGCTGTATCAATGCATCACTGACACTGGCGGAAATTTTAGGGCGCGCGGCAATCAAAAGACGGTATTCGCGGCTTTTGCTATTGATGATGGCGATCAGATCGCTGTCGTTCAATAGCGGGCTTTTGGCGATAACCGGGCCGGCCACACTGATTTCATCTTCAGCCAGCGCGCGGATAACCGCCTTTGGCGCATGTTGCGATGCGGCCAGCCTGGCTGAGATTTGCGCCCGCAATTCGGATTCAAATTCTTTGATCAGCCGTAAAATAATCTGTCCGGCAATTTCCTTGTCCTGCTGCCCAAGCTGAACGCCGGTGCCGTGACAGATATTGACGATTCCCATAGACAATGCCCGGCGCGCTTCCGGGCTCTTGTCTTTGGCAAGTTCGATCAGGTTTTCTATCATGGCTCCATCCTTGGGTGGAGCCTAACCGCGATTGTTTACTTATTCGTAAACCCATCACCCTGATCTGCGAACAAACCCCAAACAAACCCGGCAGCGTAATAATTGCTTAAGCTTTATCCCAGCCTGCCAATGGCCGCAACGGTTTGCGCCGTTTGTTCCAGCGGCACAAGATGCCCGGCTTCCGGAATGCTGACCAGTTCGCACTGGGCGATCAGTTTTTTGAATTCCTGCGCGTAATGCGGCACGATCAATTTATCCGAATCGCCCCAGATCAGCAAAGTGCGCGCCTTGATCCGGTACAGCCGTTCGCGCAAGCCCCGGTCCGGAATGGGAAACAGCAGCTTGCCCGCCATGCCCATCTGCCGCGCATTCTGGATCAAAAACGCCTTGAGGAATTCGAGATTGGAAAAATCCATCCCCGCCGTCATCAGCTTGCCGCCCGCCACCGGATCATGAAACAGATAGGCCGGCAATTCATAGGGCAGCATGGCGAACAGATCCGGGATCGGATGATCATCGAGCCACAGGCCCGCCGGGCAGATCAGGCACAGCCTGTCCACATCATTGGGCGCCACCGCCGCCATTTCAGCGGCAATCATACCGCCCATCGAATGGCCCGCCAGCAGCGGTTTTTTCAGGCCGAGCAGTTCGGCCACATCCCATGTATGCAGCGTGACATCCAGCATATCGCGGATTTCGGCGCATTCGTCCGATGCGCCATAACCCGGCAGCAGCGGCGCACAGACATGATATTTCGCCGCCAGCGCATTCAGGAACGGATCTTCTGCGGTAAGGCCGCCCGCCCCGTGCAGGAACAGCAGATCGGGGCCGGAACCCCCTTCCAGCACATGGGTTTCGGTGTGCCGGGTTTTGATTTTGCGCAAATTCATGGCTTATTCTCCCGCCACTTTGATGCGCGCCTGCAATGCGGCATCCACCGGCGCAGGGGTTGCGCGTTTTTCCAGCGGCTGGCACCAGAAACGTTTGTCATCGTCATATTTGGGGAAAATATTGCGCATTTTCGGCATCACTTTTTCGGCGAACAGTTTGGTGGAATGTTTGCATTTGTCCACCGGCATATCACCCACATGCATCAGGCAGAACAGATTGCCGACATGCAGCGATTTGGTCAGGAACTCCAGCTTCTCGCGCACCGTGTCCGGGCTTCCGGCAATGACATAGCCATCATCCAGCAGCTGCTTCCAGCTCAGACTGGAGATATCGCCCATGTTCGGCGCATATTGCGACAGCGCGCCGGTCTGGATGGTTTTGATGGTGCGGTAACCCGGCGCATCGGCAAAGCCCGCATAGACATGCAAACAGCGGTTATAGAAATAATTGACATGCTCCTTGTACAGATCTTCGGCTTCCTTGTCGGTCTCGCCCACCACAATGGTTTGCGCAAAGCCTGCGCGATAGGGGGATTCGTCCGGCTCGTTGCGTTCGGTCAGCCGGTCCCAATAGCCCTGCATCAGCGCCTTGGCGCGAATATAGCCGGTGAAGCTTAAGTAAGAATAGGAATAGGTGTTGTCGAGGCAGAAATCGTAAGTTTCCACAGAGCCGCCGCCGGGAATATGGATGGGCGGCGGGTTCTGAATGGGCTTGGGCCAGATATTGACATGGCGCAGCTTGTTGTAGCGGCCATTGAACGCAAAGGGCTTGTCTTCTTTCCAGGCGCGCATGATCAGATCATGCGCCTCGAGATATTTCTCGCGCGTCAGCGCCGGTATCTGGCCATAGCAATAATTGGTGTCCATCGAGGTGCCAACCGGAAAGCCCGCCACCAGCCGCCCGCCGCACATCACGTCGAGCATGGCGAATTCCTCGGCCACGCGCACCGGCGGATTATACAGCGCAATCGAATTGCCCAGCACCACGATCGCGGCATTTTTGGTGCGCCGCGTCAGCGCCGCCGCCATGATATTGGGCGACGGCATCATGCCATAGGCGTTCTGATGATGCTCGTTGACGCCGACGCCGTCAAAGCCCAGCTGATCGGCATATTCAAGCAGATCGAGATAATCATTATAGACCGTGTGGCCGCGCGGCGGATCATACAGCGTGCTGTCAATATCCACCCAGACCGAGCGGTTTTTCTGGCGGAAGTCATCCGGCAGATGCGGCCAGGGCATCAGGTTGAACCAGGTGAATTTCATGTGCGTACTCCTGACAGATTATCAATGCTCGAGGCTAGCATAATGTAAAGCGCCGTAGAGAGATTTTTTGCGGGCGCGTGGTGTTTTGGGTTGAAGCTTCACCCTGCCCTCGGCCTGTCACCCCGGATTTATTCCGGGGTCCAGGAGCCACAAGCTAAGGCCTGAGTTTTTGACCCTGGACCCCGCAACAAGTGCGGGGTGACACCCGAAGTTAAGGCAGATCTTCCTGTTCGAGCCTCCCGAAAGATCTCCAACCAGCTCCGCCATTGTGTTTGGCCGGGAATGATGCCTGAATGCTTACCGGGCGCGAGAATCACAGAGGCATGGGGTGTCGAAGAAAGAAAAAAACGCATTTCTGTGCGCCGTGATGGAAATGCCGGAAACCATGGCGGCCATCGCACGGGACGTGTGGGAATGGATCGCGGGGCTTTGGTCGCGCCATGTTGCGGCGCACGCCATTCTGTGGTGGCTGATAGTCTATGTGGGTTCGATCATGGGGCTGCTATTCTGGCCGGGGTTGGACCATGCTTTTCTGCATTGGGCATATTGGATAGAACCCAAAGGCGTTCAGACCAATGGCACCGAAGGTATCCGCAATCTGGTCTGGTCTCTGGCGACGCTTGTCGGCGGGGCCGCCGCCGGAATTGGTTTGATATTGGCGGCGCGGCGCACCATCGCCGCAAACGATCAGGCCGAAGCCGCGCTGACGCAAACCAAAACAGCCTTTGAATCGCTGGTCACCGAACGCTTCACCAAGGCGGTGGAACAATTGGGGCATGAAAAACGCGCCGTGCGGCTGGGCGCGCTCTATGCGCTGGAACGCATCGCCATGGACAGCCCGCGCGACCGCGATACGATTGTGGAAACCCTCGCCGCCTATATCCGTGAATTGGCTCCGTGGACGCCACCCAGTGACGAAGCGCTCTCGCGAGCAGACGACGATATAGAGAATGAGTATTTGCGCCCGAGGTATCTGGGAGAAGCCCTTGAGGGCATTCCACGCTTGGCAATAGATATAGAAGCTGCTTTGAAAGTAATCTGCCGCCTGCTGCCCAGTGGCGATCCCATGCGTGAGAAGATTGATTTAAGTCAGACAGACCTCACCCGCCTTGATGCCTCACACTTAAATCTAAGCTATATGAATTTCATCGATGTCAATCTATATGGCGCATCATTTAAGTATGCAAACCTGAACCACACGCAGTTACAACGATCTGTTCTGAGCTGGGCTACCCTGCTAAATGCAGACTTGCAATGGGCCAATCTTACCTTGGCGAGTCTATATGAAACTAATCTAAATGGGGCATGGCTGAGTGGCACCTCACTTGCCTGGACAAGAGATTTGAGACAAGAACAGGTCACCCGCATTTACTACAAGCAAGGTTTCCCCCCACAGGGCTTCCCTGATCATCTGACCCTGCCGCCACCTCGTGAGGAGTGATGCGCGGCGGGATTTATTTCTAGCCAAAACTTCCGTCATCGCGAGCCGCGCAGCGGCGTGGCGATCCACGAAACCTTCGCCATCCCCCGTCGCCTTACGGCAATGGGGGACAAAGAAAGGCTTCGGCTGGCAAAGGAGTCACAAACTCAGGCCATCTGTGGGACTCTGGATTGCCGCGTCGCTTCGCTCCTCGCAATGACGAAGGAGAGGGTTTGTTCTGCGGCGCGCAGATGCCCTCCCTCTCCCTATGGGAGAGGGCCGGGGTGAGGGATGCAACGCGAGAAACGCTTTATATTCGGCGCATAAATGCGCCGCCCCCTCATCCTAACCTTCTCCCCAAAGGGGAGAAGGAATCCACCGGTGATAGGTCCTGCCATCAATGCGGGCCTATCGCAAAGCTCCCTTACGAATCCGCCCAGTTGGGTTTGCGTTTTTCGGCGAAGGCGCGCGGGCCTTCGACAAAATCCTTGCTTTTGGCGAGCGCCGTCATGGCCGCATATTTGCCATTGGCCGCCGCCTCGATCCCGCCGAGCGCCAGGCCCTGCATCGACATTTCCTTGGAGGCGCGCACCGACATGGGCGAGCATTCCATGATTTCCGCCGCCCAGCGTTTGGCCGCCGCCATCACCTGCGCCTGCGGCACGACCTCATTGATAAAGCCAAGGCGCAAGCCTTCTTCGGCCGTCACATGACGCCCGGTCAGGATCATGCCCATGGCGTGTTTCAGGCCGATCTGGCGCGGCAGGCGGTGCACGCCGCCCGCGCCCGCCGCCAGGCCCACCCGCGGTTCCGGCAGCGCAAAACGCGCTTTGTCGGAGGCAACGATAATATCGCAGGCCAGCGCGATTTCCATGCCGCCGCCCATGGCAACGCCGTTTACCGCCGCGATCAACGGCTTGTTCATGTGATAGCGCGCGGTCAGGCCGGCAAAGCCCGTCGGCGGAATTTCCATCTTGCCGCCCGACGCGGTGAATTTCAGATCATTGCCCGCGCTGAAGGCGCGATCGCCCGCGCCGGTCAGGATCGCCACCCATTGCCCGGGATCATTGGAAAAATCATTGAACACTTTTTCCAGTTCGAAATTGGCGGGCGGATGCAGCGAATTCATCACATCCGGGCGGTTGATCGTAACGATGGTCAGCTTGCCTTCGCGTTCGACCGTGCAAAATTCATATTTGGCCATTGGGTGCTCCCTGTGCGGTTTATTTTTCTGATGCCAGTCTAGCGGTGGCGCTCATCCAACGCCAGCCCCGCCTTGAAACGTTTCCAGTTTTCGACATAGCCCATGGCGGATTCCCTGAAAACCTCGATCTGCCGGGGCGACACCTGTTTCACCACCAGCCCCGGCATCCCCATCACCACGGAATTATCGGGAATTTCCTTGCCCGGCCCGATCAGCGCCTTGGAGCCAATCAGGCAGTTATTGCCCACCTTCGCGCCGTCCAGAATGATGCTGCCCATGCCGATCAGCGTATTGTCGCCAATGACGCAGCCATGCAGCATCGCCATATGCCCGACCGTGACATTGCGCCCGACAATGCACGGATCGCCCATGCCGGTATGCAGCACCGCATTGTCCTGCACATTGGAATTTTCGCCGATGGTGATCGGTTCATTATCGCCGCGCAGCACCGCGCCAAACCACACGCTGGCATTGTTTTTCAGGATCACCCGGCCCATCACCTGGGCGTTGGGCGCAATCCAGTAATCCTCATTTTCCGTCTCGAGGGCGTAATTGCCCAACCGGTAAACCGCCATTTTACCTATATTCCTGTTTGTCTGACCACCAGTTCACTGTTGCATAGATGCCCCGGTCCGGTCAAAGATAGGAAATAAAAATACCAAACCGGAGGGAAGACAAATGGGTATGCCAATCGAAAAACTGGTCGGAATTCTGCGCAAGAACAATTCCGCCGTCGGCGGCGGGGATAGCGGCGGCGCCAAACCCGGCGTTGCCAAAATGCGCGAAGGTATGGAAAAAACCGCGTTCCCGGTGGCGCCGGACGTGAAATGCGAACCCTTGAAGGTGGCCGGACGTGACGCCGAATGGGTCAGGGCGCCGGGCATCAAGGAAGGCTATGCCATCCTCTATCTGCATGGCGGCGGTTATGTGATGGGTTCGATCAACACCCATCGTTCGCTGGCGGGCGAATTGTCCCGCGCCGCCAAGGCGGCGGTGCTGCTGCTGGATTACCGGCTGGCGCCGGAAAACAAATTTCCGGCCGCCGTTGAAGATGGCGTGGCCGGTTTCAAATATTTGCTGGCGCAGGGCTATGCCCCCGCCAAAATCGCCATTGGCGGCGACAGCGCGGGCGGCGGCCTGACGGCGGCAACGCTTGTGGCGCTGCGTGATGAAAAATCACCTTTGCCGGCCGCTGGCGTTCTGATCAGCCCCTGGAGCGATCTGACCTGCTCCAATCCCAGCTACTGGACCCGCGCCGAAGCCGATCCGATGATCGCCCCCGGCGGCCTGGATGGCATGACAGCCCTTTATCTGGGCAGCACAAGCGCCGCGCATCCGCACGCCTCGCCCAATTTCGCCGATCTGACCGGGCTGCCGCCGCTGCTGATTCATGTGGGCGATGCGGAAGTGCTGCTGGATGATTCCATCCGCCTGCATGAAAAGGCGAAGGCCTGCGGCGTGGACAGCACGCTGGAAGTATGGCCGAAGATGATCCATGTCTGGCACGCCTTCCACCCGATGCTGGATGAAGGCAAGCAGGGCATCGAGCGCATCGGCGAATATCTGCGCGGCAAATGGGCATAACCCCGTCAAGGCCGCTGGCGCAGAGCATAAAATAATCTGTAAGCAGAATAATAACCAGAAAGGAAACTCTAATGCCGGGAAATGAAATCAAGGCTGTCGTGGAGATGATCCGCGGCATCGTTGCCAATCCCAACGCCACCATTCAGGAACAGCGCGCCGCATTCGAGGGCTCAATGGGCATGATGCCCACGCCGGCCAACACCAAAATCACGCCGGTGAATGTGGACGGCGTTCCGGCGGAATGGGTGGAGGCGCCCGGCGCGCGCGCCGATCATGCGATCCTGTATCTGCATGGCGGCGGTTATGTGATCGGATCGCCCGTTACGCACCGCTCGCTGGCGGGCAAGCTGTCGGAAACCAGCAAGGCGCGCATTCTGGTGATTGATTACCGCATGGCGCCGGAAAACCCGTTTCCCGCCGCCGTGGATGATGCGGTCAAGGCCTGGCGCTGGCTGCTGGCGCAGGGGCTTTCGCCCGCCAAGCTGGCCATTTCCGGCGACAGTGCGGGCGGCGGGCTGACACTGGCCACGCTGGTGGCGTTGCGCGATGCAAAGGCGCCCTTGCCCAAAACAGCGGCGCTACTTAGTCCGTGGACGGATCTTACCGGCAATTCCGAAACCATGACCACCCGCGCCGATAAAGACCCGATGGTGCAAAAGGCCGGGCTGATGGCCATGGGGGCGCTGTATCTGAATGGCAAGGATGCGAAAACGCCGCTCGCCTCGCCGCTATTTGCGGATTTGCGGGGCCTGCCGCCATTGCTGATCCAGGTCGGCGATCATGAAACGCTGCTCGATGACAGCCGCACGCTGGAGAAAAACGCCAAGGCGGCGGGCGTCGATGTGACGCTGGAAGTCTGGGATGAAATGATCCATGTCTGGCACCTGTTCCATCCGATGCTGCCTGAGGGCGTCAAGGGGCTGGAACGCATCGGCGAATATCTGCGTGGCAAATGGGGCGGATAATTTTCTCCGCCCCGGCCTGATCCGGATAGGGCCTAGACCATTTTGTGAACTGATGGGATCGGACCCCCTCCCAACCTCCCCCTTTCAGGGGGAGGAGGAATTCGCCGCAGCGTTCCCTCCCCTTGGAAAGGGGAGGGACAGGGAGGGGATCAACGGCATGCAAGAAAGCCAGCCTGCATCAACCTGATCAAAAAATGGTCTAACGCGACAGATCATAGGCGGCGAGTGCGGCCATATTGACCAGATCGGACACTTTGGCGCCGATATGCGCGATCTGCACCGGATGCGCCAGGCCGATGATCATCGGGCCGACAACGGTGCCGCCGCCCAGTTCCTGCACCATCCGTGTGCTGATGGATGCGCTGTGCACGGCCGGCATGATCAGAACATTTGCCGGGCCGGTCAACCGGCAGAATGGATACAGTTTCATCTGATCCATGTTCAGCGCGACATCGGCGGCGATATCGCCGTCAAATTCGAAATCGACGCCGCGTTTTTCCAGAATCGCCACCGCCTCGCGCTGCGCATCCGACCGCTCGGTCGCCGGGTTGCCAAAAGTGGAGGACGCCAGCAGCGCCACGCGCGGTTCATGCCCCATGCGCCGCACCAGCCGCGCCGTCTGTTCGGCAATATCGGCAAGCTGTATCGCGGTGGGCATTTCATGCACCGTGGTGTCGGCGACAAACACCGTGTGTTTGCGCGATAACATTAAACTTACGCCGATCACCCGCTGGCCTGGTTTGACATCAATGGCGTGGCGTACATCCTGCAGCGCGACGGCGGAATTGCGTGTCACACCGGTAACCATGCAATCGGCATCGCCGGACGCCACCATGCAGGCGGCAAAAATATTGCGGTCAAAGGAAACCAGCCGCGTGCAGTCGCGGATCAAAAATCCCTTGCGTTGCAGGCGGGCATACAGAAAATCACGATATTTGGCGACCAGTGCGGGTTCGCGCGAATTATGGATTTCCAGTTCTTCATTCGGGTCAAGCCCGCTGGCCGCCAGACTGGCGCGAATGCGTTCCTCCACACCGATCAGAATGGGCATGCCATAACCGCTATTGCGGTAGGAAAGTGCGGCGCGGATGACCTGTTCCTCTTCTCCCTCGGCGAATACGATGCGTTTGGGGTTGGCGCGCACATATTCAAACACCGGATGCAGCGTGTCGGCAATCGGGTCCAACCGCGCGCGTAACTGATGCTGATAGGCGTCCATATCGACTATCGGACGCCGCGCTACGCCGCTATCCATCGCCGCCTTGGCGACGGCGGGCGGTACATGGCTGATCAGGCGCGGGTCGAACGGCACCGGGATAATATATTTGCGGCCATATTTAGGGCGCTCGCCGGAATAGGCGGCGGCCACTTCATCGGGTACATCCTCGCGCGCCAGTTCCGCCAGCGCATGGGCTGCGGCGATTTTCATTTCTTCATTGATGGTGCTGGCCCGCACATCCAGCGCGCCCCGGAAAATATAAGGAAAGCCCAGCACATTATTGACCTGATTGGGATAATCCGAACGTCCGGTGGCGATGATGGCGTCGCCGCGTATGGCCTCCACTTCCTCGGGCAGAATTTCCGGGTCCGGATTGGCCATCGCAAAAATAATCGGATTGGGCGCCATCGCGCGCACCATGGACGCCGTCACCGCGCCCTTGGCCGACAGGCCGAGGAAAATGTCCGCGCCTTCCATGGCTTCTTCCAGGCTGCGCGCTTTGGTATCCACCGCATGGGCGGATTTCCACTGATTCATGCCTTCCTTGCGGCCCTGATAGATGACACCCTTGGTGTCGCACAGGATCGCATTATTGTGCGGCATGCCCATGGCCTTGATCAGTTCCATGCAGGCAATGCCGGCCGCGCCCGCACCATTGACCACCATGGTCACGTCTTTGATATTCTTGCCGGCCAGATGCAGCGCATTAATCAGCGCCGCCGCCGAAATGATGGCCGTACCATGCTGATCATCATGAAAAATCGGGATATCCATCAGTTCGCGCAGGCGCTGTTCGATGATGAAACAGTCGGGCGCCTTGATATCCTCGAGATTGATGCCGCCAAAGCTTGGCCCCAGATAGCGGATGGCGGCGATCATTTCGTCCGTATCCTTGGTGTCCAGCTCCAGATCAATCGAATCCACATCGGCAAAGCGCTTGAACAGCACCGACTTGCCTTCCATCACCGGCTTGGACGCCAGCGCGCCTAGATCGCCCAGCCCCAGAATGGCGGTGCCGTTGGAAATCACCGCCACCAGATTGCCCTTGGCGGTATATTCATAGACCAGCGACGGGTCCTCGGCGATGGCGCGTACTGGCACCGCCACGCCCGGCGAATAGGCCAGCGACAGATCGCGCTGCGTCGCCAATGGCTTGCTGGCGATAATCTCGATCTTGCCAGGGCGGCCTTCCGAATGAAAAAGCAGCACTTCTTCATCGGTGAATTGCGGGCGATTATCTGAGGGGGGCTTCATACTGTTCATTATTTTACCAGAGTTTGAATGAGGTCAGTCATATTATAGTGCGTCCTTGGGCCGGTGCGCTATGGCAATATCGGCTTTTCATCACCATGCTGTCGGTCTCTGATCATTTGTGCAGCACAAGCATATACAGGGCCGGTTACACCGGAAATGCAGCGCATTACCCGGATTCTATGATAATTTTGCCGGATGCATGACAAGCTGGCCGAATCAGAAACATCCCGGAACCCGCCGGAAACGGCGGATTTGTTTCCGCATGCGCCGGTGGCTCCGATTACTACGCCGATGATGACGCAATATCTGGCGATAAAGGCGGCGCATCCGGATTATCTGCTGTTTTACCGGATGGGCGATTTTTACGAACTGTTTTTTGACGATGCGGTCAAGGCCTCGGCCGCGCTCGATATTGCGCTGACTAAACGCGGGCGGCATCTGAACGAGGACATCGCCATGTGCGGGGTGCCGGTGCATGCCTCGGAGGGCTATCTCGCGCGCCTGACCGCCAGCGGCTTCAAGGTCGCCGTCTGCGAACAGATCGAGGACCCGGCAGAGGCACGCAAGCGCGGCGCCAAATCCGTAGTGGCGCGTGAAGTGGTGCGGCTGGTCACGCCGGGAACGCTGACCGAGGACAGTCTGCTGGATGGGCGGGCGCATAATTATCTGCTGGCGTTGGCGGCGGCGGGTGCGGGCGCGGCGCGTGAATGGGCGCTGGCCTGGTGCGACATATCCACCGGCAGCTTTGAGGTGATGCCCGTGCCGCCGGACCGTGTGGCGGCGGAACTGGCGCGGCTTCAGCCAAGCGAGGTTCTGCTGTCCGAGCGCTTGTTGGACGAGCGGGAATTGCTGGCGGGTTTTGCCATTGAAGGCGCGGCAATGACCCCGCTGCCAGCCGGTTATTTTGACAGCCAGGCGGGCGAGCGCCGTCTGATGGCGCTATTCCGCGTGGGCGCGCTGGAGGGTTTTGGCGGCTATGGCCGGGCAGAGCTGGCTGCCTGCGGGGCCCTGGCGGCCTATATGGAACTGACGCAAAAAGGCCGCCTGCCGCTGTTGCGCCCGCCATCGCGCCAGCAGCAGGGCGGCATCATGGCCATAGATGCGGCGACCCGGCGCAATCTTGAACTGAATGTTACGCTGAACGGCACGCGCAAAGGCAGCCTGTTATCTGTGATTGACCGTACCGTCACCGGGGCGGGGGCGCGGCTGCTGGCGGCGCGCCTCAATGCGCCATTGACAGATGTAACCGCCATTCAGCACCGTCTGGATATGGTGCAGCATTTCTATGATGACCGCGATCTGGGCGATGCGGTGCGTATGGAATTGCGCCATGCGCCCGATCTGGAACGCGCAGTGGCGCGGCTCTCGGTGGGGCGCGGCGGCCCGCGTGATCTGCTGGCGGTGCGCGATGCGCTGATGGTTGCCGCCAGTCTGAAACTGCGCTTGCAGCAGGCACCGCCCATATTGGGCGGATTGCCGGAAGATATGGCGGCGCTGCTGCCTGATCTGGGCCATCAGGAGATTTTAATCATGCGGCTGAACGAAGCGGTTAAACCCGAACCGCCTTTGCTGATCGGTGATGGCGGATTTATTGCGGCTGGCTATCATGCCGGTCTTGATGAGCTGCGTGGCCTGGCCAGCGAAAGCAAACGGGTGATCGCCTCGCTTGAGGAAAAATACCGCCGCCTCAGCGGCATTGACCGCCTGAAGGTCAAGCATAACCGGGTGCTGGGCTATTTCCTGGAAACCGGCCTGGGGCAGGGCGACAAATTGCTGCGTCCGCCGCTGAATGAAACCTTCATCCACCGTCAGACCATGGCCAATAATGCCCGCTTCAGCACGGTCGAACTGGGCGAGCTGGAACGCAGGATTGATCAGGCGGGCAATCAGGCGCTGGGCATAGAACTGGCGCTGTGGCAGGATCTGGTGGGCGAGGTGATGGGGCGCGGCCCGGCAATATTGCGTGCGGCGCGGGCGCTGGCGGAACTGGATGTGGCCAGTGCGCTGGCCGGTCTGGCGCAGCGCGCGGGTCATGTGCGCCCGAAACTGGATGCGGGTCTGGCGTTTAATATCACCGGCGGGCGTCACCCGGTAGTGGAGGCAGCGCTTGCCGAAAGCGCCGCTACATTCGTCGCCAATGATTGCGATCTCAGCGCAGATAATGCCCAGAGCCGCCGCCTGTGGCTGGTGACGGGGCCGAACATGGCGGGCAAATCCACCTTTCTGCGCCAGAATGCGCTGATCGCCATTCTGGCGCAGATGGGGGCGTTTGTGCCGGCCGAGGCTGCGCATATTGGTATTGTTGACCGCCTGTTCAGCCGGGTCGGGGCCGCCGATGATCTGGCGCGCGGGCGCTCCACCTTTATGGTGGAAATGGTGGAAACGGCGGCGATCCTCAATCAGGCGACACCGCGTTCGCTGGTCATTCTCGATGAAATCGGCCGGGGCACGGCAACCTATGACGGGCTGTCCATCGCCTGGGCGGCGCTGGAGCATCTGCATGAAACAAACCGCTGCCGCACATTGTTTGCCACGCATTACCATGAACTGACGGCGCTCGGCACGATCCTGCCGGGCATGGCCACGGTCACCATGCGGGTGCGCGAATGGCGCGGCGATGTGATTTTCCTGCATGAGGTTGCGCCCGGCGCAGCTGACCGCTCCTATGGCATTCAGGTGGCGAAGCTGGCGGGTCTGCCGGCCCCGGTGATCGCCCGTGCGCAGGCGGTGCTGGCGCAACTGGAAAGTCAGGCGGCAACGGGCCGGGGGGCGCAAAATATTGACGCCCTGCCACTGTTTACCGCGCCACCCGCGCCTGCGCCGGAGGAAACCGCCAATAGCCGGCTTGTGGCCGCGCTGCGCGCCAAAAATCCCGACGAATTATCGCCACGCGAAGCCTTGCAATTCATTTACCACTTACATGGTCTTTTGGAGTAAAGAGTGCGCTTGCCCGCACTGACAGCCGGAACCCGCATTGATGCCAGACAGCAGAGCGCCTGAAGCGCTAAAACCCGCCCCGGAAATTAAGGTAATTCCGCTGGAGACATTGGCGGCGGGCCTGCGCGCCATTGGCGCGGACGAAGACGCCAGCGAAACGGATCGCAACCGGCGCCTGGTGGAACTGCTGAAACATGCGCGCGCGGCCACGCTCGAATCCCTGGACGCGGCCCTGGCCGCAGGTGCGGGGGGGCTACAGGCCATTCAGGCGCTTTCCCGGTGTCAGGACATAATCATTACGGCGCTGTTTGATTATGCCAGCCGCTGGGTCAGCCGGGCCACCAATCCGACCAGCGCGGAGCGTTTGTCGGTTGCCGCCGTGGGAGGCTATGGCAGGGGCGGGCTGGCCCCGCAATCGGATATTGATCTGCTGTTTCTGCTGCCCTACAAGCAAACCCCCTGGGGCGAAAGCATGGTTGAGTTCATGCTGTATGTGCTGTGGGATCTGGGGCTGAAGGTCGGCCATGCGACACGCTCGATTGATGAATGCATCCGCCTGTCCAAAGGCGATACGACCATCCGCACGGCGCTTCTGGAAAGCCGGTATATCTGCGGCGACCCGGAATTGTTCAGTGAACTGAAGAAACGCTATGGCGCCGATATTGCCGCCGACACCTCGTCCAGCTTTGTTGACGCCAAACTGGCCGAGCGCGATCAGCGCCATATGCGCCAGGGCGAAACGCGCTATCTGGTGGAACCGAATGTCAAGGACGGCAAGGGCGGCCTGCGCGATCTGCATACGCTGTACTGGATCGGTAAATATATTTATGGGGCCGAGGATGCGCGCGAACTGGTCGCCAGGGGCGTTCTGACCCAGTCGGAATATGACAGCTTTCAGCATGCGGAGGATTTTCTGTCGCTGGTGCGGTGCCATTTGCATCTGGTGACGGGGCGTCCGGTGGAGCGCCTGTCCTTTGATGTGCAGCAGACAATCGCGGGCCGGATGGGCTATCGCGATCATGACGGGCTGTCGGCGGTGGAATGGTTCATGAAAGACTATTTCCGCACCGCCAAGGAAGTCGGCGATCTGACGCGCATATTCTGCGCGCTGCTGGAGGATATCCATCGCAAACCGCTTGGGCTGCGCCGGTTTTTGCCGCGTTTTGGCCGCAGCAGGCAAAAAGCCCTGACGGCTTTCAAGGCCGTGGGCGGGCGCCTTAACGTGGCGGATGATAATGTCTTTTCCGCTGATCCCGTCAATCTGCTGCGTCTGTTTCACACGGCACAGCACAATGAAATGGATATTCATCCCAATGCGCTGCGTCTGGTTACGCGCTCGCTGCATCTGATTGATGACCGTCTGCGCGCAGACAGCGAGGCCAACCGGCTGTTTCTTGAAATGCTGTGTTCGCGCAAAGACCCCGAAACCACCCTGCGCCGTCTGAACGAGGCGGGTGTGTTCGGGCTTTTCGTTCCTGATTTCGGGCGTGTCGTCGCCATGATGCAGTTCAACATGTATCATCATTACACGGTGGATGAACATCTTATCCGCGCCATCGGCATCCTGTCGGAGATCGAGGCGGGCACCCTGACGGATGATCACCCGCTGGCCAGCGAAATCATGCGGCGCATCAAAAAGCGCGAAGTGGTGTATCTGGGCGTATTGCTGCATGATATCGCCAAGGGGCGGCCAGATGACCATTCGCATGCGGGCGCAGAGGTTGCGCGCAGCCTGTGCCCGCGCCTCGGGCTATCCGAGGGCGATACCGAACTGGTGGCGTGGCTGGTGGAAAATCATCTGCTGATGAGCGATGTCGCGCAGAAACGCGATATTTCCGATCCACGCACAATCGCCAAATTCGTCGAGGACATAAAATCCCAGGAACGCCTGCGCCTGATGCTGGTGCTGACAGTCGTTGATATCCGTGCCGTTGGCCCCGGCGTATGGAACAGCTGGAAGGGCCAGCTGCTGCGCCAGTTGAACGAAGAAGCTGAAAGCCTGCTTTCGGGCGGGCACAGAACGGCAGGGCGCGGCGAACGCATTGCATCCGCCAAGCGCAAGCTGGCGGAACGCCTTGCCGATTTTACGCCCGCCGCGCGCGAACGCATTCTGGCCATGCATTATCCGCCATACTGGCTGGCGGGGGATGCGGATCTGCATGAAAAACACGCCAGGTTCATTGCTAATGCCTGGGCCGCCAGCGGCGCGCCCTTCCACATGAAATGCGAAGTACATGAGGCGCGCGGCGTGACCGAAGTGACACTGTTTGCGCCTGACCATGCGGGTCTTTTTGCGCGGGTCGCAGGTGCGTTTGCCTCGATCGGCGCAACCATTGTGGACGCCAAGATTTTCACCACATCGGATGGCATGGCGCTGGATATGTTCCTTGTACAGAATACAGAGGGCGGCGCGCTGTCGGACCCCAAAAAAATCGAACGTCTTTCCGGGATTCTGCGCAAAACCCTGGAAGGCGGCCATCATCCGCATATCGTGCTGGCGGGCAAGCGCAAGCTGCCCAAGCGCGAGGAGGCATTCAGGGTCTCCAGCCAGATCGTGTTCGACAATGACGCTTCCAATACCGCGACCATGATCGAAGTGACCGCGCGGGACCGGCCGGGTCTGCTGCACGATCTTACCTGGACGCTGTTCGAAAACGGGGTGTCGATAAATTCCGCGCATATCACGACCTATGGCGAGGAAGCCATCGACACATTTTACGTGCGTGACGCCTTCGGCCTGAAAATCACCTCTGAGGAAAAAATCAGGCGCGTGCGTAATGCGCTTCTGGAAGCGCTGGACGGCAAACCCGAAAGCGCCGGCGGAAATACTGAATCGCTTTTGCCCTCACCCGGACCCTGACCCTGACCCTGACCCTCTCCCCCGAGGGGAAAGGGAACCTCGCCCGGAACTCATATCTTCCTCTCCCTACTGGGAGAGAGGGCCGGGGCTTTGTCAGGCCGTAGCTCGCAGTGCGAAGGCTGGTGAGGGGTGAGAAAACGGGAAAGCGAGCGTATCAATCTGATCACAAACTACTCTAGCGTATCTCTCCGGCAGCGGGGCTGTGTGATGAATTGATTGCTGCGTTCCAGACTGTGCTGTCGACAGAGATATCGCGCTCTTTCGAAAGTTCTCTGGCCAGATATAAAAACCGGTTCAGCAAAGCATGGCAGACCTGGATGGTTGCGGTTTTTGAATCCCAGGCGGCATTTGGAAATGGGCAGCTTTCAAATGAGATCGTGATGTCGCGCGGCAGGTCAAAGCGCCGGGTCATTGCTTGCGCCAAGCGTTCCGGGATACCGGATTCGTGCAGCCATTGATCCAGTTTCGCCCCCTCAACACTGGTATTGGCAGCATAGCTGACAGAGACATTTTTTTGCACTGCGCCGGGCGCTGCTTTCACGGTCGCGGGGAATTTGTTCAATAGCCAATCCATAGCCCCTTTAGCCAGGGCATATTCCTCATGGCACCATTCCGCCCGGTCGGTCGGCAATTCAGCGTCTTCCATAATATCCTTGCGATTGCCGGGGTCAGCCCCATAGACCAGGCAGGCAATATTGTAATAGCGCTGAATTTCCAGCGAATGCAGATCCCAATAGGCGTTCTCCAGCTCGTCTTCCTGGATCAGTTTCCATTCCAGTTTCCAGCCATCCGCGACCGCTTGCAGTTTTTCAATCTCACTATACCGCATCATTGCCCGGCCCGTGCCCGCTGGCGCGGGCTGGCTGGGCACCATCATTTGCGCCATCACGGCAATGGTGTCGGCGGCGTCTTCCTCGCGCCCGAAGATCGGGGGTTGCAGTTCCCATATCAGGACATGGGCAAATTCATGCAGGAGGGTAAATTCAACATTGGCCAGCACGAACAGCTGTTCATATTTTTCATCTATGGAATTGCCGGGATTGGCCAGCACTGAAGCCGGCGCCAGCATGACTAAAAGCGCTAGCAGACCACCGGAGAATCGGGAAAAAAAGGACGGTGCAGCCCAGTCAGACTTTCCAGTGCCATGTAATAAAAACATTTGCATACGCCCAGTTACTACCGCACGGCGCGAACCATAAGCTTAAAAGATTGAGAATTAAATAAGCAGCCACACCGCGGTGAGGCCGGCGCATGCGGGGTACGGTTAATGCCCGAGATGTTTTAACAATTCGTAACGGTCATCATGCAACTGCCCGAACATCGCCGAAACCTGGGGATGTTCGACAGGCTCACCAGACTTGTCCGGCAGCAAATTTTGCTCAGAAACATAGGCTTCATAGTAGGATTTTTCATTTTCCGCCAGCAGATGATAGAAGGGCTGATCCTTGCGGGGGCGGATTTCCGCGGGTATGGACTGGTACCATTGCTCGGTATTGTTGAATACCGGATCAACGTCAAAAATAACGCCACGGAACGGAAAAATCCGGTGTCTTACGACCTGACCGATGCGAAATTTCGCTACCTGCGTCATCAACCTATCCTTTGCAATTGCAAACACCAGTCTAGCAAAAATAACGATAATGCGCCACCGGTTTGCTGTCAAAAAGCAACAATCCAAGGATATGGGCAAAAAAGCCGCGCCCCTGTCGCGGGGCACGGCTTTGTCTTTTGCTGACTACTCGGCCTTCTTTTCGGCTTCGCAGGGGTTTTCTGCTTCGCAGGGGTTTTCAGCAGCGCAGGGATTCGCTGCGTCTTCCGCCGGGGCCTTTTCATGATGTTCGGCATAGGCCGGCAGGGCTGCTGCGGAAACGGCCAGGGCCAGGCCAATGGCGGTCGCGGTAACGGTAAAGCTGTTCTTCTTCATGTTGGTACACCTTCCTTGGTTAAATGGCCGCTATCCGGCCTCTCCCTCCACACGATTGGATGCGGACTTTTTCGCCGCATGTCCCCCCGATGGAAGATCTCTCTGTCTGCTTTTATCCGATTATTCCTTTACAATCAGTGGATAATCCGGTGTCGGATTTAGCGGACAAGAATATGCGTAATTTCCTGCGGTCAGTTCAACATTATAATCACGGGTCGCGCCCTCGGTCAGGCCGCCACCGGAAACATTGGGTTGAATCAGCCGCGCCAGCCCGGCGCCGCGCAACCAGAACCCCAATTCATAGGGAACATTCTTGTTGGTCACGCGAAAAATATATCTGCCGGGTTTCAGTGTCATGGGCGCAATTTTTTGCAAGCGCTGCTCTGCGGTTTTTCCATTAATCTCTATACAGTCATTTTTATTTTTTGTTTTGAAGCCATGATCCTGACCGGCTTCGGATTCCAGAAACTGGCAGCCGGTCTGGGTAAGCGTAATTACCGTGGCGTCCGGCTGTTGCGCGGCCGCCTGGCCGGTTACCAGGGCGGCCAAAAGAAACCCGGAGGTCAAAGCCCCGTATCTGCCCTGTAACTGTAACTGCTGAACCCGCATCACTTGTTCCTGCTTCCGCGAATCTCTGTTGCGCATCTTGTAGAAGTTAACATCGCGGATCAATACGTCAATTAAAAGGCGTAATCAGGGTATTTATAAGGTTTCTGGCGGCGGCATGTCGTCCAGGTCGAGTGAACCGGCATGGATTGCATTTGGATAGCAGGGGGCAATATAATCCCCTAACCCCTGCGTGATGGGGACGGGCGCCTCGATCTGGCAAAAGCTTTTTGTAACCGCCGTGCAGGGCCTGTATCAGGGAAAGGGAGACGGAAATGGCTGAACTGGCGAAACGCGCAGAAGCGACTTTTGGCGCTGGCTGCTTTTGGGGTGTCGAGGCGACCTTCCGCAAAGTGCCGGGGGTTTACGCCACCGCCGTGGGCTATGAAGGGGGGGTGTTTGATAATCCCACCTATGAGGATGTCTGTAGCGGGCGCACCCAGCATGCTGAAGTTGTGAAAGTGGTCTATGACCCTCGCCGGGTCAGCTTTGAGCAATTGCTCGAAATATTCTGGGACAGTCATGATCCGACGACCCTGAACCGGCAGGGGCCGGATGTCGGCACCCAATACCGCTCAGCCGTGTTCTACCACGACGAGGCCCAGCGCGACGCCGCCCGCGCAATGCTGAAAAAACTTGATGCCTCCGGCCGCTTCCGGCGTCCGATCGTAACCGAAATCACGCCGGCTTCGACATTCTGGATGGCGGAAGATTATCACCAGCAATATCTTGAAAAACGGGGTGCATCATCCTGTCATATCTGATCCGGTCCGAATCGGGAAAATGAGTCCGCGTGATTATCCCGGCCGGCCCTGGGCCGGAGTTGGCGTTGTGGTCTGGCATGGTGATGCTGTCTTGCTGGTCCGCCGCGCCAGGGCCCCGCGCCAGGGGCAATGGAGCATTCCCGGCGGCATGCAGGAGCTGGGCGAAACTGCCCGTCAGGCGGGCAAGCGCGAGGTGCGCGAAGAAACCGGCCTTGATATCGTGATTGACGGGCTGATTGACGTGGTGGATCTGATTCTGCCGGATGCAAAGGGGCAGGTGCGCACGCATTACACCCTGATCGACTTTTATGGCCATTGTGCGGATGAAAGTGCGGATGAGGGTGCAGATGAGGCGCCACGGGACGCACTGGGGCGCCCCGAACCCCGGCCAGGCGACGATGCCGATGCCGCCGTCTGGGCGCCGGTCACGGAATTGGACGCCTATGGACTTTGGGCGGAGACCCGTCGCATTATCACGCAAAGCCGGGTTTTGAAAAGCAGCGCGGCGAAATCCGGTTAGCATAAAAGGGGAGAAAAATGGCCTATAAAGCGTTTGATCTGAGCGGCAAGGTTGCGCTGGTAACCGGCGGCAATGGCGGTATCGGCCTTGGAATGGCCCAGGCCATGGCCGAAGCGGGCGCGAATATTGTGATCTGGGGCACCAATGCCGATAAAAACGAAACCGCGCGTGCCGCGATCAGCGGGCTTGGGGTGAAGGTGCTGACCAGCAAGGTCGATGTTTCACAGGAACAGCAGGTCATTGACGCCTTTGGCCAGGCTGTGCGGGAAATGGGCCGCGTAGATACTGTGATTGCCAATGCCGGTATTGGTTTTGGCGCGCCATCCTTCATGGAATTGTCGATCGAGACATTTCGCAAGGTGATGGATGTCAATGTGGAAGGCGCCTTTTTCACGCTGCGTGAGGCGGCGAGGCATATGGTGGCCCGTGAAGGCGGCGGTTCGCTGGTCGGGATCGCCAGTCTGGCGGCGGTTGAAGGCGCAGCGCGCAATCAGGCCTATGGCGCCAGCAAAGGGGCGCTGATCTCCATGATCAAGGGCATCGCAGTGGAACTGGCCCGTTACGGGGTGCGCGCCAACGCCGTCCTGCCGGGCTGGATCGCCACGGATATGACCGAAGCGTCGCAGGCTTCCAAAAAATTCAACGAAAATGTGATCGGGCGGGTTCCCATCCGGCGCTGGGGTCAGCCGGAAGATTTTGGCGGCGTGGCGGTCTATCTGGCCAGTGATGCATCCCGCTATCATACCGGCGACCAGTTTGTCGTCGATGGCGGCTATGCGATTTTCTAGTTTGCGGCGCTGGTGCGGCCCAGCAGGCAAAATTAGGATTTTGGTAATTTGTTGCTGCTAATGTGATGGGACGTTGAGGGACGGGACCATTTCTTATTGAAACGCCCGGCCTCTCCTCGAAACGGCAAACTGCGGGAAACCGCGGGACGCAAAGCCACCGGCCTTCTTTCCTACCTGCATGATGCGGGAAGGAAAATGGCAGCGGGGCCACCGAAAGGAGATAAAATATGACGAATGCGCATTCCGCACGGACGATATTGTCCACGCCATCTTTTGAAAATCTGCTGGAAACGCTGGACCGGCCGTCTTTATGCTCTGCCATGCCGGCCAGTGAGTGTGCCAGGCTCAGCTATCGCGCCTCGCCGGATGGTTCCGTGACCATGGGAACGGATCCCCTGTCGGGACAGGTCGTGCTGATCGTGCAAAATACGCCACAATGCTGGGAAATCGCCCTGCCGCCAAAAATTGCCCGCTTTGCAAAATCCGAGTCAGAGGCCAGCCTTGCCGCCGCGCAACAGGTGGCCGAACAGGCGTTTGGCGCCTATTGGGCGAGCAAACAGAGCTAACGGCTTTTTTGCTTAAATGGTAATAGTGGCGCTGCTTGCGGCTTGGCAAGCGGCGTCAACTCCGTTAGGTTGCGCCCACTCGCGGGCCCTTGGCCATACTTGCCGGGCCTTTCAGGCCCATGCATTCAGGCCCGTGCGCATGGAGAGGTGCCAGAGTGGCCGATCGGGGCGGTCTCGAAAACCGTTGTGCGTGCGAGCGTACCGTGGGTTCGAATCCCACCCTCTCCGCCATTCTGCTTTCGCCGTCCCGAAACCCCGCCAGAGCCTTGAACGGCAAGGCCATTTCCGGGGTTCGAAACCCCGATTTCCGGCAATAGTTCAGACGCTCCGCAAAAGTGAGTTTCAGGACCAGTCTGCGGTGCAGATGGGAGCCGGAATGCCAGAGTTTTGAAGGGTTTGCGAAGAAGGACATGGCGAGTTCGAACATCTCCTCGAACGTGCCGCGCGGTTGCCCCACCGAAAGCCGCTTTTCCTCCAGCGCGATCTTCGAGCGTTCAAGGCTGGCGATCTTGTTCTCATAGGCGGCAATGACGGACGGGTTCGTCGCTTCGACGATCCGGTTGAGAAGGCTCTCAACCTGCCTGTCGAGCTTGACCGCTTCATCGGCGAAACTCTTCGCGAAGGCGTGGGCTTGGGCGAGCCGCTGATCCCAGCCATGCTTCATCATGGCCCGGACCATCGCAAAGAGCGTGGGCGCGGGCGTCATGGAATCGAGCATCGCCACGAAGGCACCTTCGATCTCGTCGCGCTTGATCGACTTGCCCTTCTCCGGGCAGGCGCGGTTGAAGCAGGCGTAATAGGCATGGCGCTTTCCGGTCTTGCTCTTGGACCATGCGGCGGTCAGAGGCCGCTCGCAGCAGGCGCAGGTTATCGCCCCGCGCAAGGGGAAGTCGGCATTGAGATCGGTGCGGGCGGGAGCGCGTGAGCCTTCCTTCAAGCGCTTCTGGATACGCTCGAAGGTCTCGAAGCTCACCAGTCCATCATGCTGTCCCTTGCGAAGGGAAACACCCCAGTCCGGCGCTTCGACGTATCCGGCATAAAGCGGCTTTGTCAGGATTTCGGTCACGAGGGAGCCCCGCACCATGCCCGCGCGGTTCTTGGGGAAAGCGGGGCAGCTCTCCAGAAAGCGCTTCACTTCGGCCTGCGTGTCGAACCGACCCGAGGCGAAGCCTTCCATGGCTTCCTGAATAATCGAAGCCAGAGGTTCATCGCGCACCAGCACCTTGCCGCGCCCCGGCGAATGGACGTGCTTCAGCCCCATGCAGGAGATGAACGGCCAATAGCCGTTCTGAATGCGCGCCCGCATCCGGTTGCGGGTTTGCTCCGCATTCTTCTGACGCTGATGCTGTGAGACCGAGGCCAGCAGGTTCTCAACGAGGATGGAGTCGGAATCCTCGCCGAACTCAATCGACGGGCTTTCCAGACGCGCCCCGGCAGCAGCAATCGCATCGCGCAGGTCGAGGTGCGCTTTCATGTCCCGCGCCAGCCGCGAGATATCGTCGATCAGGACGACATGCTCATTGCGGCGGTTCGCCTTGAGGTATTTGAGCATGGCGAGCATTCCGGGACGGTCGATCAGACCGCCGGAGACGGCTTCATCGCAGAAGACTTGCGCGACTTCATAGCCCTTCATCCGTGCGAACTCGCGGCAGCGCGTTTCCTGCGAGCCGAGGCCGTGGCCCTTCTGCATTTGTGCGACGCTGGAGACGCGCGCGTAAATGACGGCGGTGGCGTTCGTGGATTTATGTGTAGTTGGCAGTGTGGTCATGGCGCATCTCCTCCCTGTGCGTGTTGAATCCGGTCCCGACACAGGCAAACACCCGCGCTCTCGAACTCTTGGCATAAATGTGGATGGGGAGATTCTAGCGCATCCGAATCGGCAATGCCGCAAAGAACGGCGGTTGCATCAAACTGTCCACAGGCTTGCTGGAGCGGATGAATTCCAAAGCCCATGTCGATGAATTGCAAGACGATGGTCCAGATCGTCTGGATGTATTCGAGCTTCTGGTCTTCGCTCCAATCGCTCTCGGCAAGGAAGTGCGCGAACTCTTTCGCGTCAAACTGGATTGCAAGGTTTGGCGGACCTCTTTCGTGGATAGGCGGTTTGGGATCGGTCATGGCGGATATCTCTCATTGTGAGGGGAGGCACGCCCGCGTTCTTGCGGGCGTGCGCGTGTGGGATCAGAGCGCTTGGCGATAGGCATCGGTCAGGCTCTCTTCATGTTGAGGTTCGGGTTCCGGTGCGTGATCGCGGCGGAAGGCGTTGACGGCGGCGTAAGCTTGCCGCGCCAGTTCTGCGACGCGGAGCAGTTCGCTGCCGGAGAAGCTGTGTGAGTCTCTGAGCGAGCCGTCGTTCGCGTGGTAGGTCCGCGCGAGCGTGGTGGAGTACATCACGCCACTCTCACTTTCATTCTCCCAGATGGTCGCCTTGAGGCTTCCATCGCGGAGGATTTCAATGGGCCTGTTTTTACTCGGTCGTTCTGTGTTCATCGCGTTTTTCCTTTGTGTTTGCGGTGAATAAAAAAGCGGCCCCGGTGCGCTTCAAACAACGCAAAACGGGGCCGCCAATGTATGAGAACATTACAGGAACATTCTCCCAATTGCAAGGAAAATAATCCTAGTACGGACGATTACTTGCGGCGGCTGACCGATTTGGTGCGGGGTTGTTCTTGTGACTCGGCTTCGCGCTTGGCTTTGAACGCGGCGAGGTCCGAGCGTTCATCATAGGGAAGCTCGGGATCGTCTTTGGACGTACTGCGCGTTTCTTCGCGTGTGATTTCCACGCGGTGTTCCTGCCGCAATTCAAGCGTGCGGGTGTATGCGCCGCGCGCAAGTTCCGAGACGCGCAGCAGCTCCGTGCCGGAGAAGGAGTGGCTATCGCGATAGCCTCCCTCCTCGTCCTGCCATGTGCGGGAAAAGACCGTGCTGAAAGACGGGCCGTTCTCGCGCTCGTTCTTCCAGATCGTGGCCTTGATGTTGCCGTCGCGCAGCACATCGGCAGGGCCGTTATTCTCCGGCTTCTGGGTTTGCGATTCCGACGCCGCTTGCGTGTCAGCAGGACGGGGATCGTGGCCGGGATTGGTTGTTTCATTCGTCATGGCGACTCCTTTCATCGAACAATGGACCACTGGCCGCTGGCATATTGCGGGAAGTGCGCGAACCGTGACGGCACGCGCTCTTGGCGCACTTGCAGCCATCGTGAGCGTCCAAGGCCGAGTGTAACGGCTACGCGGTCTCTGGGAGGGTGATACGGGTTGGGATGAAAGCGCCCCGCCATGAAGCTTTGCGCGTAATAGGCTTTGCGCTGCGCAAGGATCGGATGCTGGAGCGAGTCCGTGAAGATGAAGGCGCTATCGGGCCGCGCGTTCAGGACTTCATCGGGTGTTTGCAGCGGGCGCATCTGCTTGGAGCGGTGCGTCTCTGCGTGCTTGTAATGGCCAAACGCGATCCCCGCCGCGAGCGGGTCTTCGCCTGTCAGGAGCGATTGCAGAATGCGGCTCTTGGCCAAGCGGCTCTGCCCTTGCTGGAGCGTGTCGTTGAACTCCAGCGTTTGCGTGCCGAGCATCGTTGAAACGTCTTTGGCGGAGGAGATTTCCCGCAAGGCGAAGTAGATTTGCAGCGCCGCTGAGGACGTGATGACATTCTTGGCGTTCGGGCCGAGCGCATTCATCTGATCCGTGGATTGAAAGACGGCCCACGGGCGGATGCCGATGCCCGCGCCATAGGTGAAGAGCTTCACGACCAGCGGGAAGTTGTTGAGCTGGGCGTGTTGATTTGCACTGAGAATTGACCCTGGAGGGGGACAAATTTCCACCGAGAAGTGACCCATGTTTTGATCTTACCCCTGGCTTTTGGTTTGGGGGATATAGGAGTGATTGACATGGCGTTATTGAG
>Ga0209851_1000011_pt1 | contig 95100 bp, 85 predicted proteins | sample GWRWT4_14Oct14_FD_187195 | JGI IMG/M metagenome (GOLD analysis project Ga0209851, IMG submission 187195) | Sand microcosm microbial communities from a hyporheic zone in Columbia River, Washington, USA - GW-RW T4_14-Oct-14 (SPAdes) (version 2) | ecosystem: Engineered > Artificial ecosystem > Sand... | reverse complement strand
TCTGATCGATATGAAAACGCCGGGCATTACCGTACGTCCGATCATCACCATGGATGGCGGGCATGAGGTCAATGAAATTTTCCTGGAAGATGTGCGTGTGCCCGTGGCCAACCGGATTGGCGCGGAAAACGAAGGCTGGACCTATGCCAAAATGCTGTTGGGGCATGAGCGCAGCGGGATGGCGGGCGTTGCGCGTTCAAAGCATCAATTGGCGCGGCTGAAACAGGTGGCGCGCACCAATCTTGATGATGGCCATCCGCTGCTTGAGAGTTCTGATTTCGCCCGGAAAATTGCGGCGGTGGAAATTGAATTGCTGGCGCTTGAATTTACCGATCTGCGCATGCTGGCGGCGGAAAGTGCAGGTAATTCGCCGGGACCGGAAAGTTCGATCCTGAAAATCAAGGGTACTGAAATACAACAGCGCATCACAGAGCTGCTGATTGAGGCCGCAGGTGTTTACGGCGCGCCCTATTTGCGGGGCATGCGTCTGGATGGAGATAATTTTCCGAATGTGCCGCCGGATTTGGCGGGCATTGCGCCGGAATATTTTAACATGCGCAAAAGCTCCATCTATGGCGGTTCGAACGAAATTCAGCATAATATCATCGCCAAAGCAGTGCTGGGCCTTTAACGCAGCGCAATAACCGGGAAACGTCATGGATTTTTCATTCACCGAAGAACAGGTTTTGCTGCGCAACAGCGTCCAGCGGCTCATACAGGACCGTTATAGCTTCGAGGCGCGCAAAGCCATCCTTGCATCGGATAGCGGGTGGAGCAGCGATTGCTGGCGCGCCTTTGCGGAGCTTGGCCTGCTGGCCGCCCCCTTTGCCGAGGAGCATGGCGGCTTTGGCGGCGGCGCGATTGAAGTCATGATCATCATGGAAGAATTCGGCAAAGGCCTGGTGGTGGAGCCGTATCTGCAAACCGTTGTGCTGTGCGGCGGCCTGATCAATCTGGCGGGAAGCAGCGCACAAAAAGTGGCATTATTGCCGAAAATCGCAAGTGGCGACCTGATCCTCGCCATGGCCTATGCCGAACCGCAGGGGCGTTTTAATCTGGCTGATCTTGTCACCAAAGCGGAAAAAACGGGTGATGGATTTATTCTGAATGGCAATAAGGCCGTGGTCGCGGCGGCGCCCTGGGCGGATAAACTGCTGGTGACGGCGCGCACCTCCGGCGTGCAACGCGACAAGGACGGCGTAACGATTTTTATCGTTGATAAAAACGCACCGGGCATTTCAACCCGCGACTATCCAACCATTGATGGGCAGCGCGCATCGGAAATCAGTTTCGAGAATGTCAAACTTGGTGCTGATACGGTGCTTGGACAGGCCGGCAAGGGGCTCGCGCTGCTGGAAGAGGCCTTTGACCGGACGATTGCTGCACAATGCGCCGAGGCGGTGGGCTGTATGCGGGTGCTGACGGACGCGACCGTTGAATATTGCAAGACCCGCAAACAGTTCGGTCAGCCCATCGGCAAGTTTCAGGTGTTGCAGCACCGCATGGTGGACATGTTCATGGAATGCGAACAATCGCTTTCCATAACCTATATGGTCAATCTGAAACTGGACGAAAGCGAGGCCGGACGCATGAAGGCGGCAAGCGCCGCCAAGGTGCAGATCGGCAAGGCCGGACGCTTTGTCGGCCAGCAGGCGATCCAGCTGCATGGCGGCATGGGCATGACGGACGAATTGAATGTCGGGCATTATTTCAAACGCCTGACCATGATCGACGCACAATTCGGCAATGTGGATTATCATCTGAAACGCTTCGCTGCCGCCGGGTAGTTTCGGAACGCCCGCCGGGGTTTTGTGCGGGCAATCCTGACGGCGGCGGATTAAGGTTATAGCTAACAGATTCTGGTGAGAAAACAGTGTCCAATCCCACATCCGCTTCCGACAAGGCTCTGGTGCTGTTTTCCGGCGGTCAGGATTCGACCGTCTGTCTGGCCTGGGCGTTACAGCGCTATCCGATGGTTGAAACCATTGGGTTTGATTACGGCCAGCGGCATCGGGTTGAGCTGGATTGCCGCCCCCGGATTTTGGCCCAATTGCGCAAAGATTTCCCCTGGGCGGGCGGATTGGGCGAGGATCATCTGATTGATCTGAAAGTGCTGGGCGAAATCAGCGCCACCTCCCTGACCCAGGACATGGCCATAGAAATGGCCGGTAACGGTCTGCCAAATACGTTCGTTCCGGGACGAAATCTGCTGTTTCTGACACTGGCGGCGGCGGTGGCGTACAGGCGGGGGATCGGGGCGCTGATCGGCGGCATGTGCGAGACCGATTATTCCGGCTATCCCGACTGCCGCAATGACACAATCCAGGCGCTGCAAAAGGCCGTTAGTCTGGGCATGGACCGGCATTTTGAGTTTCTGACCCCGTTAATGTGGCTGGATAAGGCCGCAACCTGGGCGCTGGGTGAAGAACTGGGGGGCCCCCGCTTCACGGAATTAGTGGGCGAACATAGCCATAGCTGCTATATGGGCGCGCGTGAACAGCGCTTTGACTGGGGCTATGGCTGTGGCGAATGCCCGGCCTGCCAGTTACGGGCGAAGGGCCACGCCGCCTGGCAGGACGCCTGAGCCATAATTCTTACAAAAGTAAGTCCATGACCTATTCGGTAAAGGAAATTTTTTACACCCTGCAGGGCGAAGGCGTGAATGTCGGCCGTCCGGCGGTATTTTGCCGCTTTGCGGGATGTAATTTATGGAGCGGGCGCGAGCAGGACCGGGCCACCGCCCAATGCCGCTTCTGCGATACGGACTTTGTGGGAACCGATGGACCCGGCGGTGGAAAGTTTGACACAGCGGAAGCGCTGGCGCAGGCAGTGCGCAGCAAGTGGCCCGCCGACAATGATGGCAAAGCTTTTGTCGTATGCACCGGCGGTGAACCATTACTGCAAATAGACGCAGTGCTGATCGACGCCCTGCATGCGGCGGGATTTGAAATCGCCATTGAAACCAATGGCACCCTGGAGCCGCCTCCGGGTATTGACTGGATCTGTGTCAGTCCGAAATCTACGGCCATCCTGCATGTCCGCAAGGGTGATGAGCTGAAACTTGTGTATCCACAGCACGATGCACCGCCGGAAAACTTTGAACAACTGGATTTCAATTATTTTGAATTACAGCCCATGGACGGCCCAGATCGCGTCCGCAATACCGAACTGGCGACAGCCTATTGCCTGGCGCATCCAAAATGGCGGCTTAGTCTGCAAACCCACAAGTTCATCGGAATTCCATAATGTTTGAGATCAGCAAACAATTTTATTTTGATGCGGCGCATTTCATGCCGCATATGGCGCAGGGTCATGCCTACCGGCAGATGCACGGCCATTCGTTTCATGTGCAAATCGCCATTCAGGGGAAACCCGATCCGGAAACCGGATGGGTGATGGATTTTGAGGCGCTGGATACGATCATCGCCGAGGTGCGCAGCGAACTGGATCATCGCGTGTTAAATGAAATTGAAGGCCTGTCCACCCCAACGCTGGAAAATATTTGCGCCTGGCTGTGGCGGCGGCTTTCCAACCAGGTTCCCGGCCTGTCGCGCATCAATATTGCGCGGCCATCGGTTGGGCAAAGCTGCACGCTGAATGGACCACCAGTTTAAGCCGCACGAATTTTTTCCAGGAAGATATTCACTTCTCCCCGCAGGGTTTCGCCCTGGCGCGCCAATTCACTGGCCGATGACGCCACCTGGTTCGCCGCAACGCCGGTTTCGCTGATGGACCCGGTAATGCCCGAGATGCTGGAGGAGACGTCCGCCGTGCCTTTGGCGGCTTCCTGAACATTACGGGCGATTTCCTGGGTGGCCGAACCCTGTTCCTGCACCGCCGATGCGACCGTGGTGTTGATTTCGCTAATACGCCCGATCGTATGTGTAATGGTTTGAATGGCCTCAACCGAGGCATTCGTCGCGGATTGCATTTCGGCAATCTTGGTGCTGATGTCTTCGGTGGCCTTGGCGGTTTGTGTCGCCAGATTTTTTACTTCCGAGGCCACCACGGCGAAACCCTTTCCGGCCTCACCGGCACGGGCCGCCTCAATCGTGGCGTTGAGCGCCAGCAGATTGGTCTGGCTGGCGATGTCATTGATCAGGCTGACCACATCACCGATACGCTGGGCGGCCTCCGCCAGGCCTTTGATCTGCTCATTGGTCTGCTGCGCATGGACGCTGGCCTCATTACTGATGCGCGCGGATTCGGAAACCTGACGGGAGATTTCGTTGATCGAGGAAGATAATTCCTCGCCTGCCGACGCCACCGTCTGCACATTGGTTGACGCCTCATCAGAGGCCACTGCAACTGCACTTGCCTGACGCTGCCCCTCTTCGGCGGATGACGACATGGATTGCGCCGTTGTCTGCAGCCCGATCGAGGCAGAGGCAAGTGCTTCCAGCGCGCCTTCAATCGATTCATCAAATGCGGCAATATAGGTTTCAATCTGTTTTGCGCGGGTGAGGATTTTTTCCTGTCCCGTCTGCTGTTCGGCCTGCATGCGCTCGGCCTCAATGGCGGTATCCTTGAACACCTGCAACGCCTGGCCCATGTGGCCAATCTCATCTTTACGGTCAAGTCCCGGAATGGTGATGCTCTTGTCCCCGTCAGCAAGTGTCCGCATTGCCGACGTCATGCCCGTGACCAGCCCCCTAATACCTCTGGCGAGGTACCAGGAAAGCACCACGCCGAGCACTATCCCAATACCGGCGACAGCCATATTCTGGATCTTTGTGATCTTGACCCATGCTGTGGTTTCAGCCTGAAGTCTGTTTTTCTCCGCATGGGTGGAAGCCTTGACCGCTTCGACCTTATGCACAATAGCGTAACTATTTGTGTCAAGCTCTGCGGAGCCAATCGCGTTGAGTTGCGTGATCGTCTTCTCCATTTCCTCAAACGCCGCCTTATATTTTGGCAGCTCCACTTCAATCGCCGAGAGCACATCCTTATGCTCCGCGCTGAGTGCTATTTTGAGATTCCCAAGCACGGTCTCGACTTCTTTGAACCCGGCCTTCGCACGCTTGATTTCTGCCGGGTCGTTGCTATCAAGGAACTTGGAGACCTCAAGCCGTACGCTCTGAAAATCTTTCTGGACAGCGCTGACCATGTTCGCGGTCTGGTAGTCACCAAGTTTAGCCAGCTGATCGTTTGACTCGGTCAGCATTTCAAGAATATCTGGCCCGATCCGGTCCAGCTTATGGTTTACCAATTCGTTGCGTTGGCGGGTCAGTTCAACGATTTTCTCAAACCCCATCTTGTAGGCTTCGATATGCGCATCAATCTCATTGATCAGCTTGGCGCGCTCAGGATTCTGGATTTGCTTCTTCGCCGTCCCAATGTTTTCGCGCGCTATTATGTAAGCTTGTTTAGCCAGCCCAACATCAATGTCTTCGCGGGTGGCCATGTACCGGTTTACACCAAGCTGCAGCTTGCCCACATCGCTATCTATCTCGGTGACCAGCAACGCATCGCCTGCTAAACTCCCATTCTTTTCAAACTCTTCATCCAGGTATCCAATTTCAAAGACTGACCTGACACTTAGCACGGCGACCAACAGCAGGATCACACCAAAACCGGTATAGAGGCGGGCGCCAATAGAGAAATTTGAGAAAATTCGTGACATTCGCGGGAACTCCTTAAGCAACACTGCCGGCGTCGTTTTATTGGACAGCCAACTTGGACCGGGAAAAAAATTAGGCTGTGTGCCGGGACATAAAAGCAAAATCCCTAACGGCATGGGTCAGAAATATGACAGTTTCATTACACATGCGCGCCGATTCTCATTACACGTGTGCAAACGCACACACGCACGCTGCACGTGTTAAAATTCGATACATTTCCATAGATAAAGTCAGAAATATAGCGTGCAGATGGTACGCCCTAGGGGAGTCGAACCCCTCTTTCCAGGTTGAAAACCTAGCGTCCTAACCGATAGACGAAGGGCGCCCGGGAGGCTGATATGAAATCAACGGGTCGCTGAGGGGGTTATATGTGGCGCACCACCGGTTGGCAAGTGTTTAGGCGGGGTTATGGTTCATATTGACGCCCCCATTACCCACTGTGTTATCCCGGATTTATTCCGGGATCCACCAGCCTTCGCCCAAAAGGCTTCGGCTGGCAAAGGGCGTCACACGCGAAAGCCTGAGTTTGCAACCCTGGACCCAGGGCACAAGCCCGGGTTGACAGTGAGTGTTGCGATTTGCTCTAAACTCATCCCGCTCTGATGAGAACAAAAAACGAGGCAAAACAATGGACTGGGACGTTACCGATGTGAAAATCATAGAAAATCACGCCCTTTGGGTACGCTTTCACGATGGCGTGGAAGGCGCGGTTAATTTCCGGCCGATATTCTTTCGCGGCGCGTTCTCGCATCTTGATGACCTGGCCCAATTTCAGCAGGTCATGGTCGTTGATGGGGTGGTGACATGGCCGGGCGAACTTGATCTTGCGCCCGACGTCATGCACACAGAAATCAAGACGCGCGGGGAATGGGTGCTGGCCTAAGCCGGCGCTGCATCCTCCACATGTAGTTGCACCCGGCGTACGCCGCGCCATTGATCCGCGCGCAGTTTGCCCGCCACATGCAGGGGGCCGCTGCGCATGCCAGCCAGCAGCGCCTGTCCCAGTGGCGTTTCAGCGCAACCGAAAGCAATCCCGGATAGTTTTTGGCCACCCCCTGTCGCCAATACACAGCGCACATGCCTGGCGCCCACAATGCTGGAATTAACCACACTGGCATTGGCGATAACAAAGCGCGGTTCGGGATTGCCCGCCCCATACGGACCGGCCAGCGCCAGCGCATCGATCAGTTCAACCGTGGCCGCGCCCGCCACCAGCGTGGCGTCAATGGTCAGGTCGCCCGCATCGCTTGCTGCATCCACTTGCGCCGCCAGACGCTGTATGAGAAATGTTCGCAAGGCATCGATCTTTGCTGCCTCTACGGTTAACCCCGCCGCCATTTTATGCCCGCCGCCATTGATCAGCAGCCCGGCCTGGCTTGCCGCAATGACCGCGCTACCCAGGTCAACGCCGGTGATTGACCGGCCGGAACCTTTGCCAACACCGTTTTCGTCGATGCCGATCACCAGTGCGGGCAGATTAAAGCGCTCCTTTAACCGGCTGGCGGCGATGCCGATCACGCCGGGATGCCAGCCTTTTGCCGCCACCAGCACTAGCGGTTCATTCATGTTGCGGGTTTCCGCCTGCGCGCTTGCCGCTTCCAGCACCAGGGCCTCGATGGCCTGGCGTTCACGGTTCAGCAGATTAAGGTCCTGGGCAATGACGCCAATCTCATCCGGATCGTCACTGGACAACAATCGCGCCCCCAAATCGGATTTACCAACCCGCCCGCCCGCATTGATGCGCGGGCCAAACACAAACCCCGCATGATAGGTCGTAGGTTCCGCATCAATTCCCGCCACTTCCGCCAGCGCCCGCAGGCCCGCATTATGGCGGCGCGCCATCACCTTCAGCCCCTGACTGACCAGCACCCGGTTAACGCCGGTCAGCGGCGCCACATCGCAAATCGTGCCCAGCGCCACCAGATCAAGCCATTGCAATAAATTCGGTTCGCTGACGCCTTTTTGTGTGTACCAGCCCTTCTCGCGCAAACTGCGGTTCAGCGCCACCAGCAACAGGAACGCCACCCCCACCGCCGCCAATTGTCCGTGTCCGGAACTATCATCCAACCGGTTGGGATTAATCACCGCAAACGCATCGGGCAGATGCGCCTCCGCCTGATGATGATCCACGACAATAATATCCAGCCCGGATTTTGTCCCCGCCGCCAGCGCGTCATAGGCCAAAGTGCCACAATCCACCGTGATGACAATACGAACACGCTGCCCCGCCAGCGCCGTTAACGCCGCAGCATTCGGGCCATAGCCTTCTTTGATGCGATCCGGGATGTAGAGTATCAGCGGCACGCCAATGGCCGCCAGAAAACGCCTGATCAGCGCAGAGGACGTTGCGCCGTCCACGTCATAATCGCCAAACACGGCGATCTTTTCATTCGCCATGACAGCCCTGGCCAGCCGTTCCGCCGCACGTTCCATATCCATAAGGCAGGCAGGGTCAGGCAGATCATTTTGCAGGCTGGGGTGCAGAAAACTTTCCGCCGCATCGATGGAGACACCGCGCCCGGATAGTATCCGGCCAAGCATTTCCGGCAGATCGTGCCGTTGCGCAATGGCGAGAGCAGCGCGTTCGTCACAGGGACGCAAGCGCCAGCACCGGCCGTTCAGCGACCGCCCCACCCCTAACATGGGTGGCGGCAGGTTCATATTATACGAATTTGCTTTCATCCGTGTGGCGTGCACGAATCCAGCGCACTGTGCCGCTTGCCGAGCGCATCACCACCGTATGCGTGGTAACCGCACCATCCTTTTCGCGGTGAATGCCATGCAGCATGGAGCCATCGGTCACGCCCGTTGCTGAAAAAATCACATCACCCGCCGCCAGTTCTTCCAGCACATATTTGTGATTGAGATCTTTCACGCCCATTTTACGGGCGCGGTCACGTTGTTCGTCATTGGTGAACAGCAGGCGTCCCTGCATCTGTCCGCCGATACAGCGCAATGCCGCCGCCGCGAGAACGCCTTCGGGGGCGCCGCCAGAACCGATGTAAATATCGATGCCTGTATGTTGTTGCGTGGTCGCAATAACGCCCGCGACATCGCCATCGGGGATAAGCTGGATGCGCGCCCCCACACTGCGAATGCTTTTGATGATTTCGGCATGACGCGGACGATCCAGCACACAGGCGGTAATTTCTGTTACCGGCACACCCTTGGCCGCCGCCAGCGCTTTAATATTCTCCGCAGGGGTTTTGTCCAGATCAACTATCCCCGGGGCATAGCCCGTGCCAATCGCCAGCTTGTCCATATAAACATCCGGCGCATTCAGCAGATTGCCTTTTTCGGCAAAGGCCACAACCGCCAGCGCATTGGGCATTGCCTTGGCGGTGATCGTGGTGCCTTCCAGCGGATCAAGCGCAATATCAAGTTCCGGCCCTTTGCCGGTGCCGACCGTTTCGCCGATATACAGCATCGGCGCTTCATCGCGTTCGCCTTCGCCAATCACGATCACGCCGCGCATATCCAGCTTGTTCAGTGCGGTGCGTATCGCATCAACGGCCGCCTGATCCGCAGCCTTTTCATCACCGCAACCGATCAGGCGCGATGCGGCGATTGCGCCGGCTTCTGTAACGCGCGCAATTTCCATGCTGAACACGCGGTCCAGAACTGGTTTTGTCTCTGCCATGTGAATTCTCCTAAACCGGTTGGCGTTTTAATTAAAGTTTTTCGATACGTATGCGTACAGGTGGCTCGATGACATGCTTCAGTGCGGCAAGCTGCGCCAGCACACGGTTCATATGCGCCTCTTGCGTGTCATGTGTAATCAGCACCACGGGAACCCCGGCGCCCGGCGCGCGCGCGCGCTGAATGATACTATCTATGGATACGCCATGTTCCGCCATGATCGCCGTAATGCCCGCCATCACTCCCGGCTGATCCAGCACAGTCAGACGCACATAATAGGCGCCCTGATGCAATTCCATCGGGCTTACGGGTGCGCGTTCAAGCTGACTTGAAGGGGCTGCGAAAGGGGGCAAAATCTGATTGCGTGCAATGTCGACAATATCGGCGATGACCGCCGATGCAGTGGGACCAGCGCCCGCGCCCGGGCCTTCGAATACGCTTTGCCCTGCATAATTGCCAACCGCCACCACAGCATTCGTGACACCGCCAACCTCGGCAATCGGCGAACCCAGCGGCGCCATGCAGGGATGCACGCGTTGCTCGATCCCATGCGCCGTGCGCCGCGCCAGCCCCAGCAGTTTGATGCGATACCCAAATTCACGCGCGAACTGAATATCCAGCGCGCCCACATGCCGGATGCCTTCTATATAGACACCAGAAAAATTAACATGCGTACCGTAGGCCAGGCTTGCCAGTATGGTCAGCTTATGCGCCGTATCAATGCCGTCCACATCGAAGCTCGGATCGGCTTCGGCATATCCAAGATCCTGCGCTTCGGATAGTACTTCACTGAAATCCGCGCCGGTGTTTTCCATCTTGGTCAGGATATAATTGCAGGTGCCGTTCAGAATGCCATAGACACGCACGAACCGGTTCGCCGCCAGCCCTTCGCGGATCGCCTTGATCACCGGAATGCCGCCGCCTACCGCCGCCTCATAACACAATGCCCGGTCGGCTTTTTCAGCATGCGCCGCAAGCGCGCTGCCGTGCAATGCCAGCAACGCCTTGTTCGCTGTCACCACATGTTTGCCGGCATCCAGGGCTGTTTCCACAACCTGCCGTGCAATGCCTTCCGCGCCGCCAATCAATTCAACGACAACATCGACATCCGCCGCTTTTGCAAGCACGCGCGCGTCGTCATACCAGGTAACCGAGGACGGCAATTCCACACCGCGTTTTTTTGTGCGATCGCGTGAGGACACGGCGGTCACCTGCAAGGCGCGGCCGCAACGCTGACGCAACAATTCCTGCTGTTCTTCCAACAGACACAGCACCCCGGCGCCAACGGTGCCAAGGCCTGCAATACCAAGCCGTAATGGATTACTCACGTACAGCCATCCTAATCAAAAAGCCGCCGCCTTGCGCTGATCTGCTGACGCTGCAACAAAGGAATCCGCATCCGCCAGAAAGCGTTTGACGCTGCGCGCAGCCTGCCGGATCCGCTGTTCATTCTCAACCAGACCGATGCGCACATGCCCATCGCCATATTCACCAAAGCCAAGCCCCGGCGCCACCGCAACGTCCGCGTGCTGCAACAGCAGTTTTGAAAATTCAAGCGAGCCCAGAGATTTGAATGGTTCGGGAATGGGCGCCCACGCAAACATACTGGCGGGCGGAGAGGGTATCTGCCAACCCGCACGTCCCCAGCTTTCAATCAGAACATCGCGGCGGACCTTATAGGTGTTGCGAATTTCCTCGACGCATTCCTGCGGCCCGTTCAGCGCAGCCGTTGCGGCCACCTGGATAGGCGTAAAGGCGCCATAATCCAGATAGGATTTAATGCGCGTCAATGCGCCGATCAGATGGCGATTACCCGCCGCGAATCCAATACGCCAGCCCGGCATCGCATAGGTTTTGCTCAGCGATGTGAATTCAACCGCAACCTCCTTCGCGCCGGGAATTTGCAGAATGGATGGCGGCGGATTGCCGTCAAAATAAATTTCTGCATAGGCAATGTCCGACAGCACAATGATTTCGTGCTTGCGGGCGAAGGCGATCACTTCTTCATAAAACGCCAGGTCGGTAACCTGCGCCGTCGGGTTGGACGGAAAATTAACAATCAGCGCCTTTGGCGGCGGCACAGAATGGCGCACGGCGCGCGCAAGACTTTCCATAAATTCGCGTTGCGAATCCACCGCCGGAATATGACGGATCGCCGCGCCCGCAATGATAAAGCCATAGGGATGGATCGGATAGGACGGGTTCGGCACCAGAATCTGATCACCGGGCGAAGTGATCGCCATCGCCAGATTGGCCAGCCCTTCCTTGGAACCCAGTGTGGCGATAATTTCCGTTTCCGGATCAAGCTCAACGCCAAAACGCCGTTGATAATAGGCCGCCTGCGCACGGCGCAGGCCCGGAATGCCACGCGACGTGGAATACCGGTTGGTGCGCGGTTTTTGCACGTTCTCGATCAGTTTATCGACAATATGCCTGGGCGTCGGCATGTCGGGATTGCCCATACCCAGATCGATAATGTCCTTGCCGGCCGCGCGCGCCTGCGCCTTCAGCCGGTTGACTGACTCGAACACATAGGGGGGCAGGCGCTTGATGCGGTGAAACTCGAAGTCCATGACGTTTTATCTATCTCTATAATCCTGGTCCTATATAGGCCTATTCCAGAAACAGGTCTACCCGGCGGGCGGCGGCTTCTGCATCCATATATCCACCAGCCGATGCGGTCTGACTGTCACCGACAGCTTCTATAACAATCCTGGCTACATCCACCCCCTGACGAACCAGTTCGTCCGCCACTGCCGTGGCGCGGGCCTGGGAAACCTCCCAATTGGCAAGCAGGCGCTGACTTTCAGACTGGCTAGAAGCACTGCTGGAGGCATGACCAACCACCCGGATACGTGAAAAACCACCCTTTGCGGCCCTCGCCACCTGGGCGATGGTGCGCTGGTCACCACTGGATAATTGTGATGATCCCGAAGCAAACGGAATGCTGACATAGGCCCCGCCGGCCCCGCCGGCGCGCCCACCCAGAACCGGCGCAACAGGAAGCCCTGCTGGCGCGCCTGGAACCGGCTGACGCAAGGTTTCCTGATAGCGTTGCGCCACACCTGCGGGCAATGACGCCGCCAAATCCGCCGGAAGCGGCTGCGCCCGGGAAGGCTGGAAGGTCGTCGTGCTATAGGCCGTCGCCGTTTGCACCGGTGCGGCAGCAGCCGTACGGGGCGGCACGGACCGCGGCGCCTGCGGCGTCAACGGGATCGCCGAAGGTGGGGGTGATACAGGGGGCAATGCCGGAGTGGGCGCAGGTGCGCGCACCGGGGCCGGTGCAGGCGGGCTAACCTGTGCGACAGGCGCTTGCGGAACCACGGGTTCGGGCGCTGCTGGCGCAACGGGTTCTTCCGAACGCGGTGGCGCAGGCGGCTGCGGACGCGGCGGGGATAAAGCGGCAACCTTGCCACCCCGCAATTCCTCGTCGGTATATTTTGCCTGCTCACGATCCGCCACAAGCCCACTGGCCAGTTGCTCACGCTGGGCTTGGGCTTCGGGGGCTTTTTCTGCGGCTTTCGTGGCTTCTGCACCTTCCGGCACATCCGCCAGATCGGGATATTCCCCGTCCGCCTCTGGCGCAGGGGAAACCTCTGCATCATCCTTCTTGCGGCCCGTATTATCCGCAACCTTACCCTCCGCATCCGTCTCAAGCGGTGGGGGAAGCGGCAAGGGGCTATTATCAGAGCCAAACACACCGGGCATGGAGCAGCCCGAAACGGCCATCATGACAAGCCCTATCGCTAGCGGTGCACCAAAGCGCCACATCGCCGCACTACGCCCGTCTGTTTTAAGCATTAAGCCCTCCAACCGCCCACATCCTTGTCCCTGCTTATCTGTTAACGATTCGCACTCAAATTGAAATGAAACTATACGCATATTCTATAGCCAAGGTGGCATAGTTGCTCAAAGAATGGCTATATTAAGTCTTCTTACAGCATAAGTCATTTCGTGGCATAGTTTTGTCGTAAAATAAGGGTTTCAGGCAAATGGAACAAGAAAAGCCGGGTTTTACCATTCCCGATCCTGCGTTGTTCATACGCAATATGATGAAAGTGGCCGAACGTGGGCAGCGCTTGATGCAGGGCTTCGCCAGCCAGCAGATCAAACGTCAGGCCGCCCCCCCTGAACTGGGCGATCCGAACCGTGTGCGCACCATTGCACCGGCGTTTCTGGATCTTGCCAGGCATCTGCTGGGGAACGCCAATTATATTATCGAAGCGCAGGGCAAGCTATGGCCCGCCTATCTGCAACTGCTGCAAGCCACGACACGCCGTTTGCTGGGCGAAGAATTACCGCCCACCGTAACACCGGACCGTAGCGACAAGCGTTTCAAGGCCCCGGAATGGAGCGAAAGCGTCGCCTTCGATTTCATCAAGCAATCCTATCTGCTGGCCAGCAACTGGCTGATGCAGACGGTCACCGGGGTTGACGGAATGGACCCGACAAATGCCCGCAAGGTTTCATTTTACACCAGGCAATTTGTTGATGCGATTTCACCATCCAATTTTGTGCTGACCAATCCGGAAATTCTGCGCGCCACGCTAACATCGAACGGCGAGAATTTATTGCACGGCCTGGAAAACCTGCTGAAAGATCTGGAACGCGGTCATGGCAAGCTGGCCATCCGCATGACCGACATGGACGCCTTTGAGGTTGGCCGCAATATCGCGATCACACCGGGCAAGGTGGTCTTCCGCAATCCGCTGATCGAACTTATTCAGTATACCCCCACAACCAAAACCGTCTATCAGCGTCCGCTGCTGATCTTTCCACCCTGGATCAACAAATTTTATATTCTGGATCTCACGGCTGAAAAATCCTTCATCAAATGGGCGGTGGCGCAGGGCTATACCGTGTTTGTCGTGTCCTGGGCCAACCCGGATGACGAACTGGCCAACAAGACCTTTGAGTCCTACCTGCTGGAAGGCGTTTACGCCGCACTCGATGCCGTTGAACAGGCGACCGGCGAGCGCGGAGTAAACGCCATCGGCTATTGCATTGGCGGCACGCTGCTGACAACGGCGCTGGCGCATATGGCGGCAAAAGGCGACAAGCGCATAAAAAGCGCCACCTTCTTTGCCGCCCAGGCGGATTTTTCCGAAGCGGGCGAATTGAAAGTATTCATCGACACTGATCAGATCGCGGCCCTGGAACAGAAGATGGACCAGGCGGGCGGCCTGCTGGAATCCAGCGAGATGTCCAACACCTTCAACATGCTGCGCTCCAACGATCTGATCTGGTCGTTTGTCGTGAACAATTACATGCTGGGCAAGGAGCCGGCGCCCTTTGATCTGCTCTACTGGAATGCGGATCAGACCAATATGCCGAAAGAAATGCACCTGTTTTATCTGCGTGAATGCTATCTCAACAATACCCTTTCCAAAGGCGAGATGGTGTTAGGCGGTGAAAAACTTGATCTTGGCAAAATTAAAATCCCCGTCTATCTGCAATCCTCCGTGGACGATCATATCGCGCCCTATCGTTCGGTGTATAAAAGCACCAGACTGCTGGGTGGCGATGTGCGCTTTATTATCGCCGGATCGGGGCATATTGCGGGCGTCATCAATCCGCCCGCCGCCAATAAATATCAGTACTGGACCAATGACGCCCTGCCCGATGATGTGGAAGAATGGCGCAAGGGCGCAGTCGAACATCCGGGTTCGTGGTGGACCGACTGGCACGCCTGGCACTCCGCCAAAAGCGGCAAGAAAGTGCCCGCCCGCCAACCGGGCAGCGGTGCGCTGCCCGTGCTGGAAGACGCGCCGGGAAGTTATGTCAAGGTCAAGGGGCGGTAGGAGGAGGGCAATCGCATTTCAAAATAGGGTTAGGAGTTTGAGGAGGAAGTTATTGTTCCATGTTGCGCGTTTGAGTTTGACACGCAGGGAGCCTTTGGAGGCATCTTTTTCGGACTGCCTTGAGCGCCATGTTGAATAGCCACCCAGGTTGTGAGCAGAGCTTTTAACGAGTAGCTCCTGTTTGGTAATATCGCCTTTGCAGTGCCAGAAATAAAATATTGGCCTCCGGCACGGGGGGATTTTACATTCACGCCATCTCCATTCCGGTCATTTGATCTCTGAACAGGCGTCCCCCAGATCGGGCATGTTCCATCGTTGTTCATACTTCAACCTCCAAGTTCGGTGTCACCCCCCCCAGCCCCTCCCCACAAGGGGGAGGGGGGTTCCGTCAGAATGCTGCGCCGGAATGCTGTGCCAAATTGCCCTCCTCATCAAGGGTAGGGTTTTTGTGGGGATTTCCAGCACGGCATTCCCCTCCCCCTTGTGGGGAGGGGTGGGGGTATGGCTGCTCATTCAAGACCAAGTTCCAGATGGATGACCTGCATCACACCATCAATGTTGGCCAGAACATCATTGTTCCAGAAGCGCAGCACTTTATAGCCCTGACTTTCAAGCCATGCGGTTCGCGCGGTGTCTTTTAGCATCGCTTCATCCTGCGCATGTTGGCCGCCATCGCATTCGATGATGAGATTGGCGGAGTGACAGGCGAAGTCTGCGATGAAATTTCCGATGGGGGCTTGCCGCCGGAAATGGAAACCTGAGGCTTTCAGGTGTCTCAGTTTGCGCCAGAGTTTTTTCTCTGCGTCTGTTTGGTTTTGGCGTAACTGTAGGGCGGTTTTGTTGGCCATACCCCCACCCCTAACCCCTCCCCACAAGGGGGAGGGGGATCGTCCGGTGCAAATTCAGAGCAAAAATAAAACTATCTATTCCGCCGCCGCCTTCTTGCCCGGGGTTGGCGTGCGGGCGCGTTCCACTTGGCTGACATCGCGCACGGCGCCGCGTGAGGCGCTGGTGGTCATGGCGGCGTAGGCGCGCAGGGCCTGGCTGACCTTGCGTGGACGGGCTTTTTCGGGTTGCCAGCCATTGGCGTCCATGTCCATGCGGGCGCGGCGTTGCTGCAATTCTGCGGCGCTGACCGCCAGATTGATGCTGCGGTTGGGGATGTCGATGTCGATGGTGTCGCCTGGCTGGATCAGGGCGATGGCCCCGCCTTCGGCGGCTTCGGGTGAGACATGGCCGATGGACAGGCCCGATGTGCCGCCCGAAAAGCGCCCGTCGGTCAGCAGGGCGCAGGCCTTGCCCAGGCCCTTGGCTTTCAGATAGCTGGTGGGATACAGCATTTCCTGCATGCCGGGGCCGCCCTTGGGGCCTTCATAGCGGATCACCACCACGTCGCCGGGCTTGATGACGCCGGTCAGGATTTTGCTGCACGCTTCATCCTGGCTTTCGCAGATCACGGCGGGGCCGGAAAATTTCAGGACGCTGGCGTCAACGCCGGCGGTTTTCACGATGCAGCCTTCGGTGGCGATATTGCCGTACAGCACCGCCAGCCCGCCATCCTGGCTATAGGCGTTTGCGACGGTGCGGATGCAGCCGCCCGCCCGGTCCACATCCAGTGTCGCATAGCGGCGGTTCTGGCTGAACGCCTCGGTGGTGCGCACGCCGCCCGGCGCTGCGCGATAGAAATGGTGCACGGCCTCGTCTTTGCTGCGCATCACGTCCCAGGTGTCCAGCGCCTCGCCAATGGTGCGCGTATGCACCGTTGGCACATCCGTGTGAATGCGGCCGCCGCGTTCCAGCTCGCCCAGAATGGCCATGATGCCACCCGCGCGGTGCACGTCTTCCATGTGATATTCCGGCGTCGAAGGGGCGACCTTGCAGATATGCGGAGTGACGCGCGACAGCCGGTCAATGTCCTTCATGGTGAAATCAATGCCGCCTTCGTTTGCTATCGCCAGCAGATGCAGCACGGTGTTGGTCGAGCCGCCCATGGCGATGTCCAGCGTCATGGCGTTTTCAAAGCTTTTGAAATTGGCGATGTTGCGCGGCAATGCGGATTCGTCATTGTCCTGGTAATAACGCTTGCACAGTTCCACCGCCGTGCGCCCGGCGCGCAGGAACAGTTCGCGGCGGTCCGCATGGGTCGCCAGCACGCTGCCATTGCCGGGCAGCGCCAGGCCCAGCGCCTCGGCCAGACAGTTCATCGAATTGGCGGTGAACATGCCGGAGCACGAACCGCAGGTCGGGCAGGCGGAGCGTTCATATTTACCGACCATTTCATCGGACACGCTGTCATCGGCGGCGCTGATCATCGGATCGATCAGGTCGACCATTTTGGTGCTGCCATCGTCCATGATGACCTTGCCCGCTTCCATCGGCCCGCCGGAAACGAACACGGCGGGGATGTTCAGCCGCATCGCCGCCATCAGCATGCCCGGCGTGATCTTGTCGCAATTGGAAATGCACACAATGGCGTCGGCGCAATGGCCATTGACCATATATTCCACCGCATCCGCGATTACTTCGCGCGACGGCAGCGAATAGAGCATGCCGTCATGGCCCATGGCGATACCGTCATCGACGGCGATGGTGTTGAATTCCTTGGCGACGCCGCCCGCCGCCTCAATCTCGCGCGCCACCATCTGGCCCAGGTCTTTCAGATGCACATGGCCGGGCACAAACTGCGTGAAGCTGTTGGCGATGGCGATAATGGGCTTGCCAAAATCCGCGTCTGTCATGCCCGTGGCGCGCCACAAGGCGCGCGCGCCCGCCATATTGCGCCCATGGGTGGAGGTCTTTGAACGATAGGCCGGCATGATGTTTCTCCCTGATGCTATTTGCGAGTAATTCTACACTGGATGAAGAGGCGCGCAAAGGCCTGTTCGGGTGTATATTCCCCAGGAATAGCAATTGAGGGGGAGCAGATGGATGCCAATCAGGCGCCACAGGGCGCGGATGCCCTGTTGCCGAAGGAAATGGCCGAAAAGGCGGAACGGATCGGCGCGGATAAAACCCGCCTGCCAGTGCTGAGTTTGCTGACGCTGGCGGTGCTGGCCGGGGCTTTCATCGCTTTCGGGTCCATGTTTTCCACCATTGCCATTTCCGCTACCGACAACCACCTGACTTTTGGGCTTGCGCGGGTTGTGGCGGGGCTGACCTTTTCCCTGGGGCTGATACTGGTCGTGGTTGGCGGGGCGGAACTGTTCACCGGCAATAATCTGATGGTGATGGCCTGGGCCGGGGGCAAAATCAGTCTGGGTGGCATGCTGCGCGCCTGGGCTTTGGTCTATATCGGCAATTTCGTGGGCGCGGTGGCAACCGCCGTAATGGTGTTTTTGGCCGGGGTGCACGGGAATGGCGATGCCGCCGTCGGGGCCGCAGCGCTGAATATTGCCGAGGCCAAGGCTGCGCTGCCGTTTTTCCCGGCCCTGATGCGGGGCGTTCTGGGCAATGTGCTGGTCTGTCTGGCCGTCTGGCTGTGTTACAGCGCTCACTCCACGACAGACAGGATTTTATGCATTGTCCCTCCTGTAACCGCATTCGTTGCGGCGGGTTTTGAGCACAGCGTCGCCAATATGTTCATTCTGCCCTATGGCCTGTTGATCAAGGAATTGGCGGAGCCAGCTTTTTGGACAACCATTCAGCAAAGCCCTGCCAGTTATGAAGCGCTGAGCTGGGGCGCGTTTTTCAGCAATCTGGCGCCAGTTACCATCGGCAATGTGATTGGCGGGGGTATGTTCGTTGGGGCTGTCTATTGGTTCATTTATCTGCGAAGCCGTACTTAAACGTACCCTCGTGAACTAAATTAATTAATCGTTAGAAGTAATTGTGCATGGTGCCAAAGGGTGTTGGATGGGGGGTCGCCGGTAGTCCGTGGCGTGGTCAGTGAGCTAGCTATGACAAACAACATTAAGACTGCAAGAAAACATCCTGAAACCATTGAATCATATGAGAAGTATCAGGGTTTAGTTAAAGATACCAACATTAACGGAATTACGCTGCTGGCAACAGATTATCTTAATTATTTCAATGAGATAATTATGCTTGTCGACATGATAACTGACATGCCGGAATGCATTGAAGATGTGGCTGCCTGGGAACCAAAAAGCTATCAGGATCATTTTCGCGATAGCAGCTTTTCCGACAAAGACCTGGCTGTTGCAGCATATGAACATGTGCCGGCCCAATTCAGGCAGCCCTTTGAACGTTTAATCAATCAATTGAATGCGCTGGTCCTGCAGGTTGCCTCAAGACTAATGGAAGCCTCGGTTGCTGAAAATCAGGAAGAAATTGCGGCGACGGCGCTTTTTGGTCCGGAGATGCGCCTGCTGGTTGAAAAAGCTGGCGCCATTATCAATGGTGAAATGGAGTGGCACGACCAGGCGGACATCGACGCCGTGCTTAGTGCATAATTCTTGCTTCATGGATGTCCCTCCATCTACCATTGTGGGCTTTCACAAGATGAACCCTCAAGGATGGCAGGAAAATGGACCCGAAAACACCGGCATTTGTACAAAAAGTCATCATGGACGCGGCCGGGATGGTCGCCATTCGTCTCTGTGCGCTCGGTAATGAGTTGGGCATGTTCAAGGATCTGTCCGTCAGGGGGGCTGCGACCAGCGAGGAGCTGGCCAGTCGCATGGGCCTGAACGAGCGCTATGTGCGCGAATGGATGTATGGCATCTCCGCCGCCGGATATCTGGAGTTCGACAAGCAAAGCCGCAAGGCGACGCTTCCCGCCGCACTGGTTCCGGTATTGGTGGAAGAAGGCGGTCCGGCCTATCAGGGCGGCCTGTTCAAGATGTTCACCGGCCTGATGCAGCCCTTTAATGAGCTGGTTAAAGCTTTCAGACAGGGTGGCGGCATAAGTTACGATACCTATGACGGTATTTTCTGGGAAGGGCTGGAGGCTAATTCCTGCGTCCGGTACCGCAATTTGCTGGTCAGCCAGTGGTTGCCGGAAATGCCTGATGTGAAGGCCCGCCTGGAACAGGGAGCCAGTTTTGCCGATTTTGGGTGTGGCGCTGGACGCTCAACGGTTGAACTGGCCAAGGCGTTTCCCAAGGCCAGGTTTTTCGGCTTTGACCTGTTTGAACCCAATATCGAAAAGGCGCGCGCCAATGCCCAGGAGGCGGGCGTCGCTGACAGAATAGATTTCCGCGTGCATGACATCAGCAAGGGCGTGCCGGGAAAATTCGATATTGTCGCCACGTTTGATCTGATTCACGACATGGCTGATCCAAAGGGTGGCTTGCGCGCTCTGCGTCAGGCGGTCAAGGACGATGGCATTTACGTGTTGATGGATGTGGCCTGTGAAGATGATCCGGCCGATAATGCGGGGCCGATGGCCGTGTTTAAATATGGCGCCAGCCTGCATTTTTGCATGACGACCTCTTTGGCGCAGAATGGCATGGGGCTGGGCACGGTCGGGTTGCCGGAGGCGCGGGTCAAGGAATTCTGCAAGGAAGCCGGGTTTAGCTCGGTCCGGCGGTTGCCCATCGAGCACCCGCTGAATGTTTTGTATGAAATCAGGCCCTGACAAACCGGATTTTTCGGCCTATAACCACCTGCTAAAATAGATTTCAGGTGTGTGATGAGCGAAAACTGGACCCCGCAAAGCTGGCGCAGCAAACCCGCTGTGCAAATGCCAAACTATCCCGACCTCAAGGCGCTGGCCGGGGTAGAGGCGCAATTGCGCGCGCACCCGCCGCTGGTGTTTGCAGGCGAAGCCCGCAGCCTGAAAGAAGATCTGGCGGCGGTGTCGCGCGGCGAGGCGTTCCTGCTGCAGGGCGGTGACTGCGCCGAAAGCTTTGCCGAATTCCGGGCCGATAATATCCGCGATATGTTCCGTGTGCTGCTGCAAATGGCGGTGGTGCTGACCTTTGGCGCCAAATGCCCGGTGGTCAAGCTTGGCCGCATGGCCGGACAGTTCGCCAAACCGCGCTCGGCCGATATGGAAGTGGTTGGCGGTGTGGAACTGCCCAGCTATCGCGGCGACATTATCAACGGCATGGATTTTGAGTCCAAGGCCCGCATCCCTGACCCGGAACGCATGCTGAAGGCCTATGGCCAGGCGGCGGCGACACTGAACCTGCTGCGCGCCTTTGCGGGCGGAGGCTACGCGGACCTGCATCATGTGGCGCGCTGGAATCTGGACTTCGTCGCCGATAGCCCGGCCAGCAAGCGCTATCACGCCATCGCGGAACAGATATCCGAGGCGCTGGACTTTATGGAAGCCTGCGGCGTTGGTCCCAATTCGGTCGCCAGCATGCGCACCGTGAATTTCTACACCAGCCATGAGGCACTGTTACTGCCGTATGAGGAGGCGCTGACGCGGATCGATTCAACAACCGGGGAATGGTACGACACATCGGCGCATCAATTATGGATTGGCGATCGCACCCGCCAGCCTTCTGGCGCACATGTCGAATTCTGCCGTGGCGTTAAAAATCCGCTGGGCGTGAAATGCGGTCCCAGCCAGACGCCGGATGAATTGCTGCGCCTGCTGGATGTGCTGAATCCCGCGAACGAGGCCGGGCGCATGACCCTGATCTGCCGCTTTGGCGCAGGCAATGTGGACAAGCATCTGCCGAAACTGATCCGCGCCGTAACCCGCGAGGGCCGCAAGGTGATCTGGTCCTGCGATCCCATGCATGGCAATACGATCAAGGCCGAAAACGGCTATAAGACCCGCCCGGTGGACCGTATTCTGACCGAAATGCGGCAATTCTTCGCCGTGCATCAGGCCGAGGGCAGCTATGCGGGCGGCGTGCATTTCGAAATGACCGGCCAGAACGTCACCGAATGCATCGGCGGCGCGCAGGCCATCACCGAAGCTGATCTGATGGACCGCTACCATACCCATTGCGACCCGCGCCTCAACGCCAGTCAGGCGCTGGAACTGGCGTTCATCATCGCAGAGGGGTTGAAGGCGGAGCGCAAGAGGGTGGCGGCTTAGACCGTTTTCGGATCAGATTTACGCCTGTCTTGTTCTCTCATTGTCATTACCCGGCTTGTCCGGGTAATCAAGAACCCCAAGCTCAGGCTGTTGGGTTCGGCATGGATGCCCCGGACACCCGGCTACGCCTACGGTTTTGCCGTGGCGAGAGCCGGAGCATGACAAGTGGGGGGGGCCGTAGATGATTCAACCTGAACAGAAAACGGTCCAAAGGCCTATCTCCCGCTTGCGACGCCTTCCATTATATCCAGAATAACGCCGGTGGCGATCTGTATGAGTAAGACATCATTGCCGACAATCACCCTGTCATAATCGCCACGGCGCCGGGGCAGGGCGCGGGCCAGATCATCCGGTAACTGACGTTTTTGCAGCCCGGGCGGAAGCGTCCCGTTGCGCTGATATTGCCGTTCCAGGCCCGGCGGCAATTCGTCGCCCCTGGCAAGGCCCGGCGGCGGCATGGCGGTTTTATCTTTTGAACCCACATGGCCTTTGACTTTGCCCTTATGGTCTTTCTGGGTTTGGCTAAGCAGATTTTCCGTACCACAGGCAGGAATTCCATAATGATCGCAAATTACCCGCCGTTCCATTTCGGTGAAGACGGCTTCTGCAATGCCGGTCTGGGTTGAATGGGAAGTATCATTTTTTGGCGCGGCGATGCCGGATGAGACGCCGGTAAATAATAGCAGCATCGTCATGGCGGCGGACTGGATAGAGGTTTTTTTGCGCATCATATTTATCCTTTCACAGCGCGCGCCATGCGCGATAAAATTTCATCCAGTATTTCCGGCGAAGTGGCGAAATTCAGCCGTGCGAATTTATCCGTATAAGAACTGAAATCACCACCGGGGCTTAGCGCCACCCTGGCATTGTCGAGGAAGAATTTTGCGGCCGATCCCTGCAGGTGCAACCCGCTGCAATTCAGCCATGCAAAATAGGTCGCCTCGGGTGAAATGTGCGAAACCCCGGGTAAGCTGCTTTGCGCAAATTCGGCTACCCGGCGGCGGTTTGCATCCAGTTGCAGCAATATTTTGTCCAGCGTTGGTCCACCATATTTCCAGGCGGCCTCTGATCCAATGATGCTGAATATTGATGGCGTGCCCAGGATATGGGTATTGATCTGTTTGAAACGCGCCTGCAATTCAGCCGACCCGAAATGCGCAACGGCGCAGCGCAGCCCGGCAATGTTCAGCCCCTTGCTGGTCGAGGACAGCGTAATGGTGCGCGCGGCAATCTCGCCGCCCAGCGACGCAAACGGCGTGTAACGCGCGAGCGGATACACAAAATCCATCTGCACTTCGTCGGCGACCACAACAAGATTATGTTCCAGCGCCACATCGGCAATGGCGCGCAGTTCATCCACCCCAAACGCGCGTCCGGTTGGATTATGCGGGTTGCACAGCAGCAAAATGCGGGTGCGTTTATCAATAAGTTTCCGCAATCCCTCCAGATCCATTTCATAACGGGCATTGCCGCGCCGCAAGGGATTTTCGTCCAGGCGGCGATTGTTTTGTGCGACCACGGAAAGAAATCCGGGATAGATCGGCGTTTGCACGATAATTCCATCTCCCGGTTCGCTGAACATCATCACCATGGCGTGCATCAATTGCATCATGGTGCTGCCCACAAAAATGCGCGCGGGGTCCGGCGTCCAGCCGTGGCGTGTGGTCATCCAGCCGCAAAACGCCTGTACAACCCGGTCATTCAGGTTTGCCGGCGTGTATCCAAAATCGTCAGTATCAATGATCTGGCGTAGCGCCGCGCGAATTTCCGGCGCTACAGGAAAATCCATATCGGCGATCCAGGCCGGTATGACATCGGCGGGATAATGCGACCATTTCACGCCGCGCCGTGCGCGCAGTTGGGATTCTGTTAAGTGTAACTCAGACTGTGGGGGCATTACTAATCCCCAAACACCCGGCTGAAAATCCGGTCCACATGTTTGGTGTGATAGGCGAGATCAAACAGTTCGGCCAATTGCTTTGCGGAAACGGCTTTGGTCACCTGTTTATCCGCTTTCAGCAACGCCAGAAAATCGCCGCCCTCGCGCCAGACTTTCATGGCGTGGCGCTGTACGATTTCATAGGCGTCTTCGCGGCTGACGCCACCCTGCGTCAAAGCGAGCAGTACGCGCTGGGAATGCACCAGGCCCCCCAGACGGTCGAGATTTTTTTTCATGTTTTCGGGGTAGACTATCAGTCTGTCGATCATGCCGGTCAGGCGCGCCAGCGCAAAATCCAGTGTGATGGTGGCGTCGGGTGCGATCATGCGTTCAACGCTGGAATGGGAAATATCGCGCTCATGCCATAGCGCCACATTTTCCATGGCGGGCAGGGCATAGCTGCGCACCATGCGCGCCAGGCCGGTAAGATTTTCCGACAGCACCGGATTGCGCTTGTGCGGCATGGCGCTGGAGCCTTTCTGGCCTTCGGAAAAAAACTCTTCCGCTTCCAGAACTTCCGTACGCTGCAAATGCCGTATTTCAGTGGCGATCCGTTCAATTGAACTGGCGATAACGCCCAGCGTCGCAAAAAATTGCGCATGCCGGTCACGCGGAATGACCTGCGTGGATATTGGCTCGACCGTTAAACCCATCGCGGCGGCGACGTGTGCCTCAACCCACGGATCAATATTGGCGAAGGTGCCGACCGCACCGGAAATGGCGCAGGTGGCGATTTCCTTTCGGGCCGCTTCCAGGCGTTCGCTATTGCGCTTCATCTCCGCATAGGCCTGCGCCATTTTCAGGCCAAAGGTGGTCGGCTCCGCATGGATGCCGTGGCTGCGGCCGATGCAAATCGTGTCCTTATGTTCCAGTGCGCGCCGTTTCAGCGCAACGAGCAGGGCTTCAATATCCGCAAGCAGTATATCGCTGGCGCGCTTCAGTTGCACGGCCAGGCAGGTGTCCAGCACATCAGACGATGTCATGCCCTGATGCACAAAGCGCGCCTCCGGCCCAACATGCTCCGCCAGATTGGTCAGGAACGCGATCACATCGTGCTTGGTTTCGCGCTCGATCTCATCGATACGGTCAACCTCATATGCGCCGCGTTCCCATACCGCCTTTGCCGCCTCGCGCGGGATAATGCCAAGCTCCGCCATCGCGTCACATGCATGCGCCTCAATCTCGAACCAGATCCGGAATTTGGACTCCGGCTCCCAGATGGCAACCATTTCGGGACGGGAATAACGTGCGATCATGGGGGGTAATTTGCCTTTGTTATTAAATGTTAAATCAAGCCCAACTGCCGGAAGCTGGTGGTCTTGCCACGCCCGATCACGATATGGTCATGCACAGCAATTTTAAGCGGCCTGCCGGCTTCGATGATCTGTTTGGTCATTTCGATATCCGCGCGCGATGGGGTCGGGTCGCCGCTTGGGTGATTATGCACGAGAATGATCGCGGATGCGGAAAGATTCATCGCCCGCTTCATCACTTCACGCGGATAGACAGGGGTATGATCAACCGTGCCCTGCTGCTGCGTTTCGTCGGCGATCAGCACATTTTTATGATCCAGAAACAGGATGCGGAACATTTCATTTTTTTCATAGGCCATGGCCGCATGACAATATTCCAGCAGCGCGGTCCAGCTTGATAATAGCGGCCTGTTCAACACGGCGCTTTGCGACAGATGCAGCGCCGCCGCCTGAATGATTTTCAGCTCGCGCACCACGTTTTCGCCGACAACGATCTCACGCAGCCGGTCCGGTTCGGCGCTGATGACATCCGCCAGCGACCCAAAATGCCGTATTAGTTGCTTGGCCAGCGGCTTGACGTCGCGTCTGGGGATTGCCCGGAATAAAATAAGCTCAAGCAGCTCATATTCGGCCAGCCCCGCCGCGCCTGCCTCCATGAAACGGTTGCGCAGGCGGTCACGATGCCCGGCATAGTGTGGTGTTTCATTCATATTGTCCACGATCAGCCGCCAAAGTCGGGCAGATGCATACCGCGTGGCGATGTGGTGAAAATTTCACAACCGGTTTGGGTAATGCCGATCGAATGTTCAAATTGCGCGGACAGGGATTTGTCGCGGGTCACCGCAGTCCATCCGTCACCCAGGATTTTCACCTGGAACCTTCCGGCATTGATCATCGGCTCGATGGTGAAAATCATGCCCGGTTTCAGCACGATGCCCGCGCCGCGTTCGCCATAATGCATGATGTTTGGCGCGTCGTGGAACACCTGGCCAATGCCATGGCCACAAAAATCCCGTACGACGGAAAAGCGGTTGGCCTCGGCATAGGACTGGATCGCATGGCCAATGTCGCCGGTAGTGGCGCCCGGCCTGGCTGCGGCACAGCCGCGCATCAGGGATTCATAGGTGACCTCGATCAGGCGCCGCGCCTTGACGCTAGCAACGCCTGCCACATACATGCGGCTGCTGTCGCCATGCCAGCCGTCCAGCAGCGGCGTCACATCAATATTGAGAATATCGCCATCGTGTAATTTCCGGTCACCCGGAATGCCGTGACAAACCACATGATTGAGCGAAATGCAGGTGGTTTTCGGATAACCGCGATAATTCAGCGGGGCCGACACGCCGCCATGCGCGACGATATAGGCATGGCAGATTTCATCCAGTTCGGCTGTCGTCACACCGGGCTTTACATGCGGGCCTATCATGTCGAGCGTTTCTGCCGCCAGCCGCCCAGCCCTCCGCATCCCCGCAAAGGCATCCGGGCCATGCAGTTTGATCAGTCCGTTATTACGCAACGGCGCATCCTGGGCAGCAATGTAGTTCATATCCTATGGATACCCGGCCTGAAGCATTTCGTCCATATGTTCACATAAGCATTAAAATACCGCAGGCAAAGCCCGAATATGGGGGGACGGAAATTTTCATGATATTTAAGAACAGAGTGGTTTCCAGCGGGCAGGAATTGCGGATAAACTATGCGAATGAACACGACAGATAAAAATTCGACGGGTGAAAAGATCGTCACCGCCGCCATTCTGGTGATCGGGGATGAGATCCTGTCGGGCCGCACCCAGGATACAAATTCATCCCATATCGCCCGCTGGCTGGGGGAGGCGGGGATTCGTTTAAGCGAAATCCGTGTGGTGCCCGATGTGCAGGCGGAAATCGTCGCGGCGCTGAATGCGTTGCGCAGGCGCTATACCTATGTGTTCACCACCGGCGGCATCGGGCCAACCCATGATGATATTACGGCGGATGCGGTGGCGGTGGCGTTTGCTGTTCCCATCGGCTTTCATCCGCAGGCCATGGCGATTCTGGCGGCGCATTATAAACCGGGTGAATTTACCGAAGCGCGCAAACGCATGGCCCGGATACCCGACGGGGCCGAATTAATTGATAATCCAGTCAGCAAGGCTCCAGGCTTTCATATCGGCAATGTTTTTGTGCTGGCCGGGGTGCCCATGATCATGCAGGCGATGCTGGACAGTTTGCGCCACCGCGTGACGGGCGGGGCTAAAATGCTGAGCGCCAGTGTGGGCGGTGCAGTCGCCGAGGGGCATGTGGCGGGGGCGCTGGGGGCGCTGCAAACGCAGTTTCCTGATGTAAGTCTGGGTAGTTACCCGTATTTTCGCAGGGCTGGGCCAGGGTCTGATCAGGTTTCCGGCTATGGGGTCAATTTCGTCCTGCGTTCGACCGATGCAGGCAGGCTGGCGGAGGCGCGCGAGGCGGTTCGCGCCATGATTCGGGCCGAAGGGGCTGTGCCTGAGGATCGCGATTGACCTGCAATTGGCCTGCAATTAGCCATGCGGCCTGTCATGTTTTCATCACAAAATGGTGACGCACACGGGAAAGGCTTTTCAAATAGATGAATAGGTGTCAGATTATGCTGGAAAAGCGTTGTAAAGTAAGTATGGTCTCTGTGCGATCAGCTTGCATAAAAAGCGTGACGACAGTGGAACAATTGAGGGAGAAGCACGGCATGTTGAAGGGAAAAATGGGCGTCCTGGGTATGGTGGCGGGGGCCACGATGTTGATGGGCGCCACGGGGGCGTTTGCGACCGGGGTTGAGGGAATGATGGACGTCTCTCATCTTAATTCCGCGCACGAGAACTGGGCCAAAGCAGGCAAGCACGAGTTTTATGTCTCCTGCACCAGCATTGACGATTATATCACCCAGGTGGAAGGGCCGAATCTGAAAGAAACCCAGATGACCGCCTATAAGGATTCAATCGCCAAGGCCGGTGGCAACACCTGCTGGCCGGTATGGCGCGGACTGGTGAAATAGCAATAATTTTGCTCGTCGTTGCCGATTCAGGCAATGGACAGTCTGCTCTATCTCAATGGCGTTTCAGAATAGCGTTTCAGAATGGCGCGTCTGCGCTGGCCTGACATGATATAGTGCCGTGGATGAAAATTTACGGATAATGGCGGAGTGTGATTTTACATCCGCCATTTTTCGTGACGGGCGCGCCCTTCCTGTGCGGTGTTAGGGGTTAACCGTCCATCCTCGCGGTAGTTTTGTATCCATGCAAGCTGGCTCTACCCCGATTCAAATGACCCTGCTATATCATGTGCCAGAGTCCCCGTAGCTCAGCAGGATAGAGCACCAGATTCCTAATCTGGGGGTCGTGCGTTCGAATCGCGCCGGGGACGCCATTTTATTCTGGATGCTGGCTGCACACTTATGAACGACGCCTCGCCTAACCCACGCCGCCAGCTTTATGGCGAGGTCGCCGTCAACCAGTCCGGCTGGCTGCGCGTGTCGGACCTGCATGATATATATTATGAGGAATCAGGTAATCCCAAAGGCAAGCCGGTGCTGTTTGTGCATGGCGGACCAGGTGGCGGGTGCGATCCGAAGATGCGGCGGTTTTTTGATCCTGCCGCCTATCGCATCGTCCTGTTTGATCAGCGCGGCTGCGGTAAAAGCCGCCCGCATGCAGAACTGACGGAGAATACGACCTGGCATCTGGTTGCGGATATGGAAGCGTTGCGCACCCATCTCGGCATTGAGAGATGGCAGATATTTGGCGGCTCCTGGGGCAGTACGCTTGCGCTGGCCTATGCACAGACCCATCCACAGCGGGTGAGCGAACTGGTGTTGCGCGGCATCTTCATGCTGCGGCAAAAAGAATTGCATTGGTTCTATCAGGAAGGCACGAGTTATATTTTCCCCGATGCGTGGGAACAATATCTGGCGCCCATCCCGCTGGAGGAGCGGGGCGATATGATCGCCGCCTATTATGAACGCCTGACCAGTAAAGACGCAGGCGTGCGTTTACAGGCGGCCAGGGCCTGGAGCATCTGGGAGGCGGCGACAAGCTTTCTGACCCAGGATCCGTTGCATATATCGCGTGCGGGCGAAGACAGCTTTGCCGAAGCCTTTGCCAGGATCGAGTGCCATTATTTCGTCAATAAGGGTTTCTTTACCAGTGACGATCAATTACTGGCGGGCGTTGAAATTATCAGGCACATTCCGGCAGTTATCGTACAGGGACGCTATGATGTTGTTTGCCCCATGGTTTCGGCCTGGGAACTGCATCGCGCCTGGCCCGAAGCGTCCCTTCATATCGTTCCCGACGCCGGACATTCGTCCATGGAAGCCGGAATTATCGATCAACTGGTTCGGGCAACCGATCATTACCGCCCATAAAGGGCATCTGCAAAGGATTAAAAATATGCGTTTGTTACCTGAATTTGCGCTTGGCCTGCTTGCAGGGCTGGGGCTTGCCGTGGCTGGGGCCATTGCGCCTGTTTATGCGCAAGACGCCGCAAAACCCGCAGCCGTTGCGCCAGCCGTGGAAAAACCGGCGGAAACAAAAAAGTTTGATGACTGGGTTGTGGCCTGCGGTATTCCAAAAGAGCAAACCAAAAAAGTTTGCCAGGCCGTGCAAACCCTCACCAATAAAGAAGATGGCAAGCGGGTCATGCAGATCATGGTCGGCTATCCGGATGGCGCGACGGATCCGGTCGCGGTATTTGTCCTGCCGCTTGGCTATTTGTTGCAGGCAGGCGGCAAGTTTGAACTGGACGGCAAAGATATGGGCGTTCTGGGGGCCGAGCGTTGTATCCAGAGCGGATGTATCGTGCCGCTGGCGCTGGATGCTGAAATGCTGACCAAATTCAAGTCTGGCACCGGTGGCAAGATTGTCGTGACGATCGCCAAGGACCGCACGATTGATCTGCCTGTTTCACTGAAAGGTTTTTCAGCTGCGCTGGGTGAACTGAAGAAGGGCTAAGCGGGCTGTCTTTTTATCGTCAGGCAGATAGCGCCTGCTTCCCCGTCATGCATACGGGGCCGCCAATGATCGCTGCATGCGCAGAACCAAGCGTGTGCAGCGAATAAACACAGGCCTGCGCATCGAATAGCAATGCATATCCACTACAATGTGGGACTAAACAACCAAGCATTTTAGAAGGCAGATAGAGAGGTTAACACATGAACAATAGTAAAACCTGGATCGTCGCAGCAGCATCGGGTTTGATCGCCGTTCTGGCAACATCTTATCTGACGGCAGCCGATCGCGCGCAAGCCCAGGCGCCGATGGTGCGTAATTCTGAGGCGCGTAATGCGGGGGAATGTATCACCTATGGATCAGGCTCCGCCCTGCAAATGTGCTTTCACAAATTCGCAGACGGCACAAGGTGCGTGGCCGCAGGCGGCGGCGGGCTGGCCTCGGCGGGGGCTGGCGCGGCGTTGCAGTGCGATTTCAAGTAAGGGCGGCAGGCAGAGGGCTTGATTTCCGAACCGGCAGTGAAAGCCGGTGTAGAAAAGTTTGTTTAGATTTGTGTGGCTAAATCGACAATCGCCGCAAGGCCGCGTATATAGGCAGATATGACCAGCATAACAGACGATAAGCCCCGCCACCCGGAAAAGGCCCACAAGCCCGATCAGCCGGTGCGCCGTGGCAAGCCGGAATGGCTGCGGGTCAAGGCGCCGACATCGCCGGAATATGCCGCCACGCGCAAAATCATGCGCGATAACAGGCTGATCACCGTGTGCGAGGAAGCGGCCTGTCCGAATGCTGGTGAATGCTGGGCCAAGGGGCATGCGACCATGATGATCATGGGCGACACCTGCACCCGCGCCTGCGCCTTCTGCAATGTGCGCACCGGCATGCCCGGCCCGCTGGATGCGCTGGAGCCGTTCAATGTGGCGGCGGCGGTGCAAAAGCTGGGCCTTGCGCATGTGGTGATTACGTCGGTGGATCGCGACGATCTGGCGGATGGTGGTGCGGCGCATTTTGCGTCCGTCATCGGCGCGGTGCGGGATAAAAATCCCGCTACCAGTATTGAGGTGCTGACGCCGGATTTTTTGCGCAAGACAGGCGCGATAGCATGCGTCGTGACCGCGCGCCCGGATGTCTATAATCACAATCTGGAAACCGTGCCGCGTCTCTATCCCTCTGTACGGCCCGGTGCGCGCTATTTCAGCTCGCTGCGGCTGTTGCAGCAGGTCAAGGAAATCGATCCGGCCATGTTCACGAAATCCGGTATTATGGTTGGGCTGGGCGAAAGCCGTGAGGAAGTGTTGCAGGTGATGGACGATCTGCGCGCGGCGGATGTGGATTTTCTGACCATCGGCCAGTATTTGCAGCCAACCGCGAAGCATCATCCGATCGACCGTTTTGTGACGCCGGATGAATTCGCGGCCCTGGCGACAAGCGCCTACGCCAAAGGATTTCTGATGGTGTCGGCCAGTCCGCTGACCCGCTCGTCCTATCACGCGGGGGATGATTTCGCCCGTCTGCGCGCGGCGCGGCTAGCCCATTTGGGCCGTTAATCGTGCCACGCCATGAACAGCGGCGCCCGGTGCCTTTTACGCCCGCGCAAATATTTGATCTTGTTGCGGATATTCCGCGCTATGCAGAGTTTCTGCCCTGGTGCGCCGGTGCGCGCATTACCAAACGCGAGGCGCCGGAGGATGGACGCGAGATTCTGTACGCCGATCTGGTGATTGGTTACAAGGCGTTTCGCGGCACCTATACCAGTCGCGTGGTCCTCGACCGTGCAGGCATGAAAATAGACGTGACCCATACGCGCGGGCCGTTCAGACATTTAATCAATCACTGGGTTTTCCTGCCGCAGCCTGATGGAAGCTGCCTGATTGACTTTATGATTGACTTCGAATTTCATAACCCGATCATCCGTAAACTGATAGAGCTGGTCTTTACAGAAGCGGTAAGCCGCATGGTGCAGGCCTTTGAAACACGGGCGCATGCGATTTATGCGCCGGTAACGACGGCAAATCCTATTGACGCAAGCGCCGATTAAACCATTTTCTGATCAGATTGATCCCCTCGCTTCCCCGGAAAGGGGGCCTGAAGATGCATATTTGCACCTGAACCTTCAGGGGTGCCAATAAGGGCCGGGGAGGGGGTCAGCGGGATGCGAAGGGGTGGCGCTGCGGGTCGCCACGCTTCGCTCGCGGTGACGAGATTGCTGATCTTCGATCAGCAACACTCCTTTTTGGTTCATTCAGTCCCGCATGGTCTGCTTTATCGCGCCAGCCTTATGTAGCGCGGCGATTTCGCTGTCTGAAAATCCCCAGGCTTTCAGCGTGACATCGGTATCTTCGCCCTGCACCGAAGGCGGCATGCGGATTTCGGATCTGGTGCGGTCAAAGCGTGGGGCGGGGGCGGGCTGTGTGAAGCCATCGACGGTTACAAACGCATTGCGCGCCACATTGTGCGGATGTTTGATGCTTTCTTCGTAATTCAGAACGGGCGTAAAACAGGCATCCGTGCCTTCCATCAGCGCGGCCCATTCGTCGCGGGTTTTGGTCAGGAAGATTTTTTGCAGGCGCTGTTTCATCGCGGGCCATTGTGTCTGATCGAGCTGCTCTGGCAGATCCTGCGCATCACCAAGCCCGATTTTTTCCAGCATGAGGGCATAAAACCGGGCTTCGCCGCAGCCGACGGAAACATATTTGCCGTCTTTCGCCTGATACACATTATAGTAATGCGCACCGCCATCAATGGTGTTGCTTTCGCGTGTCTCTTTCCAGCGGCCCATGGCTTTCAGGCCGTAAAACATGGTCATCAGCGACGCAGCGCCTTCGGTCATGGCGCAATCAATCACCTGACCCTTGCCGGAAGTGCGCGCCTCAATGATGCCTGCCAGCAGTCCCATAGCCAGGTACAGGCCGCCACCGCCAAAATCGCCAACCAGATTCAGTGGCACCACCGGCGGCCCATCTTTTGGACCAATGGCGTGCAGCGCGCCAACAATGGAAATATAGTTGATGTCGTGCCCGGCCACATGCGCCAGCGGCCCGGTCTGTCCCCAACCGGTCATCCGTCCAAAGATCAGTTTCGGATTGCGCTTCAGGCACACGTCCGGGCCAAGGCCCAGCCGCTCCATCACGCCGGGGCGATAGCCCTCGATCAGGCCATCTGCCTGATCAATCAGCCGCAGCACCGTCTCAACACCTTCCGGGGTTTTCAGGTTGACAGCCACATTGGGGCGGCTGCGGTTGCGCAGCTCGCCTTTTGGATCATGCCCCATGCCAAGCCTGGCGTCCTCTGTGCGGTCGACCCGCACAATATCGGCCCCCATATCAGCCAGCAGCATGGCGCACATGGGGCCAGGGCCAATGCCCGCCAGTTCAACGATCTTTACACCCTTTAGCGGTCCCATGACGGATTTCACTAAACGCGCGGGTTCTGTTTCACAACACCAGCCTTGTGCAGCGCCGCGATTTCAGCACTGCTAAAGCCCCAGGCAGCCAGCGCCTTGTCGGTGTCCTCGCCGGGTACCGAAGGTGGTTTCTGGATTTCGCATTTGGTGCGATCAAAGCGCGGTGCGGGGGCAGGTTGCATAATGCCGTCGACCGTAACGAAGCTGCCGCGCGCCACATTATGCGGGTGCGCCATGCTTTCTTCGAGGTTGAGGATTGGCGCGAAGCACACGTCGCTGCCTTCCATGATGGTGCACCATTCATCGCGGGTTTTGCTGAGGAAGATGGTGCGTAAGCGCTCGCGCATTTCCGGCCATTTGGCGGCATCAGACTGGCCCGGCAGACCGGGAACCTTGTCGAGGCCGGTTTTCTCAAGCAACTCTGCATAGAACTTGCCTTCGATGGAGCCGACGGAAACATAATTGCCGTCCTTGGTCTCATACACCGTGTAGTAATGCGAGCCGCCATCGATGGCGTTGGTGCCGCGCTCTTCGCTCCAGCGGCCCATCGCTTTCATCGCATAGAAAATAGTCATCAGCGACGCCGCACCCTCGGTCATGGCGCAGTCAACCACCTGGCCCTTGCCGGAGGTGCGCGCCTCGATAATGCCCGCCAGCACGCCCATGGCCAGATACAGGGCGCCGCCACCAAAATCACCCACCAGATTAAGCGGCGGCACTGGTGCGCCTCCCGCCGGGCCGATGGCGTGCAGCGCGCCCACAATCGAGATATAGTTGATGTCGTGGCCTGCTGCGTGTGACAAAGGCCCATACTGGCCCCAGCCGGTCATGCGGCCAAACACCAGTTTGGCGTTCCGCTTCAGGCAGACATCCGGGCCAAGGCCCAGGCGCTCCATTACTCCGGGACGGAACCCTTCGATTACCGCGTCAGCCTGATCAATCAGGCGCAGTACGGTTTCGACACCCTCCTTGCTCTTCAGATCGACGGCAACCGATGGCCGGCCCCGGTTCAGCAGATCGCCTTTCGGGTCGCGCTTCATGCCCAGATCGGCGGCCTCGGTACGGTCGACCCGCACAATATCGGCCCCCATATCGGCCAGCAGCATGGCGCACATCGGCCCTGGCCCAATGCCTGCTAATTCAACGATCCTGACGCCTGCCAACGGTCCCATGGTTACCTCCCGGTTAATATTTGCATGTGCTTTTGCCCACTATAAGCAAGGCGCAGGCAGCAAGAAAGCCCCATCCGTTCACGGCCCGTTAATAGCTCTTAATGTATTGTAGACGCGGCAGTACTGCCATGAAGGATAAGGGTTATGGCTCATATATCGGCGCTCGCAACTTACACCGCACTCGACAAGGCCGAGCAGCGCAAGGTTGCGGCAATTGCCAACGCGCCGTATACAAAAGAGCTGAAAAATTTCAAGAGGGACATCGCGAATGTCAAAATCCAGGATGATATTTTCAAAAACCCGGCTTTGTTAAAGACGGTGCTCAAGGCCTATGGCCTGGAAGCCGAAATCAACAATCTTGAGAATCTGAAAAAAGTCCTGACCAGTCAGCTTACAGATCCGAAATCTCTCGTTAATCAAAAATTCAACAAAAAGTTTCTTGAACTTGCTGCGGATTTTGGTCTCAGCACAGGTGTCGTCACGGCTAAAAGTGCGGCTTTTGCCCAAAAGCTTGAAGCCAGGCTGGAGCAAAAATTCGGTGATCCCGCGTTGGAGCCAAAGCAGAAGATCCTGGTGAAAAACAGCGCTCTATTCAAAAAGGATATCGAGATGTTCAAGGCGCGCGCCGCGAACATAGATAGCGTCGATGAGTTGTTTAAGGATTACAGGCTATTGAAAGTGGTTCTTGAGGCTTATGATCTGGATACGGAAATTGACAAAGCAGGCTTTATCAAAAAAGTTCTGACCAGCAATCCGGCTGACAAAGATGCGCTGGTCAATCGGGTAACTGATAACCGCTACCGTGAACTCGCGCTGGATATTGGTCTGTTCAATGGTGTGAAAGGGCTAAAGACTTCTGCCTTTGCCAGCCGGCTTGAAAGCAAACTTGCACAGATCCGTTTTGAGCATAACGTGGATGATGAGGCGCCCGGCGTCCGCGCCGCCTTGCGTTTCAGGACTTTGGCGGCAAAGATAAAGACACCCTACGATGTCTTGTCTGATCCGGTTCTGCGCGAAGTGGCCTTCAAGGCTAACGGGATTCCGCAGGAGGCCGTAAGGCAGCCCGTCGAATCCCAAGCCCGGCTGCTGGCAAGCAAAATTAAATTTGATAAACTGAAAGACCCGAATTACGTGAACAAGCTCATAAAGCAATATCTGGTGCAGATAGAAACCGTCTCGTCAGCGCCAACCAGCGGAAATGGTTTGCAGGTCAATCTTTTTGCCTGATCAATAAGGCAGGGCGTGGGGACCATTTAAGAGATCCCCACGTTATGCGACGCAACACAGCACGAAACTAGAAGGTGCGGGCCTTCTGAATGGTTTTGGACATGGTGGTCACGCGATCATTAATTGGCGCATAGGCGTTCTTCATTGCGGTCATGCCCAGGTCATTCACCTTGGTGGCCTGGTTGACAAGCTGATCGAACACAGAGCGGGTATAGTCGCTGTGCATGGTCATAAATTCCTGCGGCGATTTGACAGCCAGCATCGCCTTGCTGGCTTTCACGCCATCTTCGAAGACCTGCTTGGCAAAGCTCAGGGATTCCCCGCTCAAAACTTCAAGTCCTTTTGTCGCGGCGGTAATGCTTTCGACAAAAGCCTCAACATTTTCCTTGTTCATCTCGACGGCCTTCTCGATGCTGTTTTGAAGGGCTTCAAGTGTCGGGCCGTTAGCGCCATTAAAGCCTGCAAAGCCGTTAAGGGGTTCGCTGGCTGTTTCTGTTTCAGATGTGCTCTTCGATTTCGTTGCCATTGACATAGTCTCCAATCGTGAATTCAGCGCAATGTTGCGATGCAGCAATTTGATATTTAGGGGTAGGGGACCGTATCGTCAAGTTAAATTTTGTGCAGCGCACAAAAATATGTGCAGCCCAAAGCAGGGATTAGTTAAAGTGACGCGTTATCGGCCACACCACTTGTAGCTGAAACACCACAGTAATGCCGCCTGTTTGAGACAAAAAATAATCATAAAAACAATGCTATAGCCGCAATGACGCTAAAAATACCTGTTTTGGCAGAAGTATAACGTGATATTGCAGCAACGCATCATTCGCTTTATGTAACCTGTGTCACTATTGGCGCAATCTATTTGAAGACCAGGCAAGATAAGTCATTTTATATATGGACACGGATTCCCGCATTCCTTACTCTGGCAACAGGTGATTCGGGCTGAATTTGTGGCCTGCGTCAATATCTTATCGGCATAAAGGTTTTAGAAAGCTTATGCGCAGATTATGGATATGGTATAGCCTGAATATGTTACGGCCAAACTAGGCTGCTGATTTGAAACCTGTTGCCTCCCTGGGCCTGATCAAGGCCAGAAGCAAGGATAGTAAATGATTTGCAAGTTCCTCAGCAATGATCGCCGTGCGTGGAGGCCATGCTCTGCCCTGATACAGATTATCGCAGGGGTGGGTATTGCTGGCTTGTTGGTAACGGCTTCTCCTGCGGATGCACGGCAATATGCTTCGATTATTGTGGATGCAGATAGCGGCGCGGTGCTGCATGCCGAAAATGCGGAACTCAGAAACCGGCCTGCTTCGCTGACAAAAATGATGACCTTGTATCTGACTTTTGAGGCAATACGGGACGGACGGCTGACACTGGATAAGCAGCTCCCCGTCTCACGTCATGCGTCAGAACAATCTCCGACCAAGCTTTATCTGAAACCCGGCAGTACGATCCGCGTGGAAGACGCAATATATGCTGCGGTGACAAAGTCCGCCAATGACGCAACGACGGTACTGGCCGAATCGATTGGCGGAACTGAATCCGCATTCGCCAGAATGATGACGGCGAAAGCCAGCGCCCTTGGCATGATGCGTACGCAGTTTCGCAATGCAACGGGTCTGCCGGATGATCAGCAGGTAACAACGGCAAGGGACATGGCGATTTTGGCGCAGGCGCTGTATTCGCACTTCCCCAACCGGACTCATTATTTTGCAACCAGGGAATTTCGCTGGGGCCAAAACCGGTATAACAACCATAACCGCCTGCTGGGCACCTATCGCGGGGTTGATGGCATCAAAACCGGATATACGAACGCCTCGGGTTTTAATCTTGTAACGTCAGTCCGCCGCGATGGCCGTCATGTCTATGCTGTGGTTTTGGGTGGCCAGACCTCCTATTCCCGTGATCAGCAGATGCGCAAACTGCTCGACAGCACCTTTGCAAAGATAACCCCAGGCGCCTATTCGGAGCCGCTGCGTGTTGCCTCGGTAAATCCCTCCGCAAAATCCGGTGTTAAAGCCCTGACACTGAAGCGGCCTGAGAAAAAATCCGTCGCTGTGCTGAAGGACAGTGCAAAGACAAAGCGTTGGGCCGTGCAGGTCGGGACCTTTCAGGTCCGCGCGCGCGCGCATGAGCGCGCCCGTCAGGCGGCGCAGGTTGCGCCAAGCCTTTTGAAACCTGCGACAGTATCAATCCTGAAAGTTTCCAAACCCAGTAAGACCTTATACCGGGCGCTTTTGGTTGGCCTGACGGAACAAAGTGCGCGCCGCAGCTGCCAGATACTGGCGTCAAAAAACTTCCAGTGTCTGGCCATCCCGCCATCCCAAACGCTGGCGATGCTGGAAGGCCCCACTCTCAGATAATGGGACGATTGGCGCCGCCTGCTTATGTCAGGCGGTGTTGCGGCCGGCCGATGCTATGATAATCGAACCCTGCTTCGGCCATTTCCTTTGGGTCGTAAATATTGCGCAGATCCACGATTAATGGGTCGGCAAGCAATTGTTTGCAGCGTTTCAGATCAAGCGCGCGAAACGCATTCCATTCGGTGATGATTGCCAGCACATGTGCGCCGCCCATGGTTTCATAGGCGCTGTCACACCAGACCAGATCCTTCAGCAGCTTTCCGGCCTCTTCCATACCCTCAGGGTCGAAAACGCGCACAGTGGCGCCCGCCTTTTGCAATTCCGGAATGATGTCCAGGCTGGGAGCATCGCGCATATCATCCGTGTTCGGCTTAAAGGTAAGGCCCAGCACCGCCACCGTCTTGCCGCTGACCGAACCGCCGCATGCGGTGATGATCTTCTGCGCCATGGCTTTTTTGCGCCGGTTGTTTGCTTCTACAACTGCATTGACAATACTGCTTGGCGCGCCGGCCATTTCCGCTGTTCGCACCAGTGCGATTGTGTCCTTGGGAAAGCACGAACCGCCATAACCAGGCCCTGCATGCAGGAATTTCTTGCCAATGCGACCGTCAAGCCCGATGCCACGGGCAACCTGGCCCACATCCGCGCCGACCTTTTCACAAATATCCGCCATTTCGTTAATGAAGGTGATCTTGGTGGCAAGAAAAGCATTGGCCGCATATTTGATCAGTTCCGCCGTTTCACGTTCCGTAACCAGGACCGGCGTTTCCAGCAGATATAGTGGCCGGTACAGATGACGCAGCACATCCGCTGCGCGGGCGTTAGAGGCGCCGACGACGATCCGGTCGGGCCGCTTGAAATCATCAATGGCGGAGCCTTCGCGTAAAAACTCAGGGTTTGAGGCGACATCGAAATCTGCGTCCGGGCGGGCCTTGCGCATAATGCGTTCAATCTCGCTGCCCGTTCCGACCGGCACCGTCGATTTGGTGACCACCACGGTATAGCCATTTATCCCGGTGGCTACTTCTTCAGCCGCTGCATACACATAGCTTAGATCCGCATGACCGTCTCCGCGCCGGCTGGGCGTGCCGACGGCGATAAAGACTGCATCCGCATCGGCTACCGCCGCCGCCAGATCCGTCGTAAAACTCAGCCGGCCTGAAGACACATTTTCCGCCACCAGGACATCCAGCCCAGGTTCAAAAATTGGCATTTTGCCAGCCAGCAGGCTGTCGATTTTGGACTTGTCCTTGTCGACACAAATGACCTCGTGGCCAAAATCTGAAAAACACGCTCCGGAAACCAGCCCTACATAACCGGTCCCAATCATGGTAACGCGCATGATGACCTACCCCACAAAAAATGTCCCAACGATCTGGAACTGACCAAATATTACGAAATTATAGCTTGATTTCCTTAAGAAAATCCCGAAGCCCGGACGCCAAATCCGGCCGGTCCAGCGCCAGCGCCACATTCGCCTTGAGAAACCCCAGCTTGTCGCCGCAATCATAGCGCACCCCTTCATACCGCATGCCAAAATAGGCCCCGGTCGCAAGCATGGCCGCCATGGCGTCCGTAAGCTGAATTTCATTGCCCGCACCACGCTGCTGCCGGGCCAGATAATCAAAGATCTGTGGCTCCAGAATATAGCGGCCAATGATGGACAGGGTGGAGGGAGCGGCCGAAGGATCGGGCTTTTCCACGAAGCCCTTCACCTTCACAAGGACGCCATCGTCGGACGCCACATCCAGAATGCCATATCGATTGGTCATCGCACGCGGCACGTCTTCCACCAGCACCAGACTGCCGCCCGTCTTGCGATGGGTGTCCACCATCTGTTTCAGACATGGGGTTTTCGATTTGATCAGATCATCGACCAGTAGTACGGCAAAAGGTTCATCGCCGATAAATTCCCGGGCGCACCACACGGCATGGCCAAGGCCCAGCGGTTCCTGCTGCCGGGTCGAGACGACACTGCCGGCCTTTGGCAGCCAGCCGCGCAATTGTTCCAGCAGATCATTTTTGCCGCGCCGCGCCAGGGTTTCTTCCAGTTCCGGGGCGCGGTCGAAATGGTCTTCCAGGACATTCTTGCCCCGGCTGGTGACGAAAATAAATTCTTCGATACCGGCCGCCGCCGCCTCTTCCACCGCATACTGGATCAGCGGTTTATCCACTACTGTCAGCATTTCTTTTGGCATGACCTTGGTCGCAGGCAAAAAGCGGGTGCCAAGACCCGCCACCGGAAATACCGCTTTCCTTACAGTTTTGCTCATATTCGCCTCGATATCTCCTGAGATTATCTCTAGCCAGACTTGCTTCTTGCATATCGGCAATTTGCTAACAAGTAATAAGCATTACTTCCACCTCAAGATAGCAGCACATCCCGGGCGGCGTTGAGGCGCGCCGCCAGATAGCTGGACCCGCCATGGTCCGGGTGGCAGGTCTGCATCAGCCGCTTATGCGCGGCGCGGATATCATCCAGGGATGCGCCTGGATGCAGTCCAAGTATGTCCAGGGCCTCCTGCCGCGACAATCCCGCCCGCGCCCGCGCGGTTTGACCAGCCTGCGGTTCCGGCTTTGTGGGGGGCGGTTTCTTGCCCAGTAACCACAAGGCCCAACCAGCCAACAGCATGGCGACAGGCATCCGCCCGGTAATGGCCAGATAGGCCGCGACCGCCAGCAAGAGGGTTACACCGCCATAGCGCAGCCACTTCGCCATTTTTATAGGGTCCGCCCTGGCGAAGGATCGCAGGAACAGTAATGCCGCCAGTAAAAATCCTGCACCCGCCAATAACCAGATCATGCGATTCACATTTGTCCCAGCGTGGAAAAAAAGATAGGTTGATGATCAGAATAACAGAAAACACAACAGGGAGACACCAGATGAGCGACATGACACATGCAGAACGCCGCGCGCGCGGGCTGGAAGTATTGGCCAAACTTACCGGTACGAAAGATCCGGAAAAAGCCGCCCAGCGGCTGGAAGATGAGAACGGCGCGCTAGGCTCGCACACGATTGATTTCTGCCTGGGTGATGTCTGGTCGCGCCCCGGCATCAGCCGCCGCGACCGCAGCCTGATCGTGATTGCCATTCTGGGCGCGCTGAACCAGTTGGATCAACTGAAAGTGCATGTGCGCGGCGGCATCAACCATGGCCTGACGCCCACGGAAATCCGTGAAATCTTCAACCATATGTGCGGCTATGCGGGTTTCCCGCGGGCCCTTAATGCGATGAAGGTCACCAATGAAGTGCTGGCCGAACTGGGCCATGCGCCGAAGGAAGGCAAGCTGCCCCCGACGGACCGCCTGTCCCTGTCCGAACGCCGCAAGCGCGCAGCGCCCGGCCTGGCCAAGCTTTCCGGCGGACAGCTTTTCGATAATCTCGATATCACCCTGAATGGCCTGGAAAAGCAGATGGGTCCGATCGGCATCTATGCCGTCGATTTCATTTTCGGCGACATCTGGGAACGCACCGAGCTTAACAAGCGCGACCGCAGCCTGATCGTCAATTCCTTCCTGGGTGCGCTGGGCCGGCAGGACGAACTGAAAATCCATATTCCCGGCGCCTTCCGCCACGGCCTCAGCAAGGAAGAACTCCAGGAACTGATCGTAACGCTCGCCGCCTATGCAGGCTTTCCGTTCGCTGTGGAGGCCATCCATGTCCTGCAAGAGCATCTGAAAAAGCAGGCGGCGTAAGGGCTTGCGAATCAGCCGAATTTAGTCGCCCGCGCGTGTAAAAAGGTGTTAACCTTCCTATAACCGGGGGTGTCTGCACTCTGTACAGCGGGCGGCTGAACAGCCCGTAAATGGGAGAAAACAATCATGCATGATCTGGTGTTGCGCGGCGGTACGATTATCGATGGCAGTGGCGGCGCGCGTTTCAAAGGTGACGTTGCGGTTGATAACGGCGTCGTCACATTGGTCGGAACGGTCTCCGGCAAGGGTAAAAAAGAAATCGACGCCACCGGTTTACTGGTGACGCCAGGCTTTGTCGATGTGCACACCCATTATGACGCGCAGGTGTCGTGGGATGCGCTGGTCTCGCCATCCTGCTGGCACGGGGTGACCACCGTGGTGATGGGCAATTGCGGCGTGGGCTTTGCGCCCGCGCGCCCCGAACAGCATGACGCGCTGATAGCACTTATGGAAGGGGTGGAAGACATTCCCGGCGCCGTGCTGACCGAAGGCATGAAGTGGGAATGGGAAAGTTTTGCTGAATATCTGAACGCCATTGAAAGCAAACCCCATGCGCTGGATATCGGCGCGCAGTTGCCGCATGCGGCGCTGCGGGTCTATGTGATGGGCGAGCGCGCGATCCGGCGTGAGGCGGCGACGGATGCCGACATCAAAGAAATGGGACGGCTTGCCGCCGAAGCGATGCATGCGGGCGCGATTGGCTTTTCCTCCTCGCGCAGCCTGAACCACCGCTCTCGCGATGGCGATATTATTCCTAGCTATGGCGCCGAGCGCAAGGAACTGGTCGGCATCGCCAAGGCCATGGGTGAAACCGGCAAGGGCGTGTTCGAAATGATTTCGGACTTCACCGATATGGACGCTGAATTCTCGATCCTGCGCGACATGGCCGAACAAAGTAAATTGCCCATGTCGATTTCGCTGATCCAGTTTGATCAGCGCCCCGATGGATGGCGGCAATTGCTGGACCGCATCGAAGGCGCGGCCAATGACGGCCTGCAAATGAAAGGGCAGGTCGCGGCGCGCCCGATCTGCCTGCTGCTGGGCCTTCAGGCGACCATGAACCCGTTCAGCACGCACCCCAGCTATCGTGGCATCGCTGATCTGCCGTTGGCCGAACGCGTCGCCAGATTGCGCGACCCGGCGCTGCGCGCGCAAATTCTGTCGGAAAAGGCCAGCGGCAATCCGATGATTGCCGGTTTGCTTAATTCAATGCACAAAATTTTCCCGCTCGGCGAGCAGCCGGATTATGAACCGCCGGTTGAACGCAGCATCAAGGCGCTGGCCGAAGCACGGGGCATGGAACCCAGCGCGCTGGCCTATGACATGATGCTGGAAAATGACGGGCAGGGGCTTTTATACGCGCCGCTCGCCAATTACACGGCGAATAATCTTGATGTGGTGCGCGAAATGATTTTAAGCCCGCATACCGCGTTCGGGCTTGGCGATGGCGGCGCGCATTGCAGCGTTATTTGCGATGCGTCATTCCCGACAACCCACCTCACCCATTGGGGACGCGACCGCACGCGCGGCGAAAGGCTGCCGCTCGAATATCTGGTCAAGCGCCAGACCCAGGACACTGCAAGATTAGTCGGGCTTCTGGATCGCGGCGTTATCGCGCCTGGCATGAAGGCCGATCTCAATGTGATCGATTTCGACAATCTTACCCTTGGCGCGCCGCATATCGTGTTTGATCTGCCTGCGGGCGGCAAACGGCTGATCCAGAAGGCGTCTGGTTATAAGTACACCATCGTGTCTGGTGAGGTAACGTTCAGGGACGGAGAATCGACGGGCGCATTACCGGGCCGTCTTCTGCGCGGCCAGCAGGCAGCGCCGGTATTAAAAGCGGCGCAGTAACGCTACATACTGTGTCGCCCCGCACTTGTTGCGGGGCCCAGGGTTCCAAACTCAGGCCTTTACTTGTGGCCCTGGACCCCGGAATAAATCCGGGGTCCAGACCGGGGTTTGGGTGGGCTTTTATCCTAACCCTGTAATTTTCAACCCTTGCTCAGCGCAAAGCCATCATAGCCGTCGGCGCGGACCTGGTTGCATTTTGCGACATAGGCCGGAAAGCCCAGATAGGGCATGAACACGCGCGGCTTGCCGGGGATGTTGGCGCCCAGATACCAGCTATTGCAGGTTGGGAACAGCGTATGGTCCGCCACTTCATTGACATGATCCACCCAGGCGTTTTCCGCCTCCACCACCGGTTCGATGCAGTTTAGCTGGCGCTGGCGCAGATCGCTGATGGTGTCGCCGATCCAGTTCACATGCTGTTCAATGCTGGGCACCATATTGGTCAGCACCGACGGGCTGCCGGGGCCCGATATGATGAACATGTTGGGGAAGCCGACCGTGGTCAGGCCCAGATAGGTGCGCGGTCCTTCGGCCCATTTCTGCTGAAGGGTAAGCCCCTTCCGGCCACGAATATCCATGCGCAGCAGCGATCCGGTCATGGCGTCAAAGCCGGTCGCGAACACGATGCAATCCAGCTCGAACTCTGCATTCCGGGTGCGCAGGCCTTTGGCGGCCAGTTCCTCAATCGGCGCGGATTTGACATCGACCAGTTTGACATTGGGCCGGTTGAAGGTTTCGAAATAGCCGCTGTCGGCGCACAGGCGCTTGCAGCCCACCACCGTATCGGGACACAGCAATTTAGCGGTGGCCGGATCCTTCACGATACTGCGAATTTTTTCGCGGATAAATTCGGCGGCGGTTTCGTTGGCGTCCTTGTTCAGCAACAGATCGCTGGACGCATATAAGAACAGCAGCCCGCCGATCTGCCAGTATTTTTCATACAAGGCGTCACGTTCCGCCTTGGAAATTTTCAGGATGTCCACATTGCTGCTCTCGAAACGCGAGCCGAAAGCGGTCTGCTGCTGGTTTTCTCTCTGCCGGAAAGCTGCGTAGTCCGCCTTGATTTCCTTTTGCAGTTTCTGATCCATGGGGCGGTTTCCTGCAGGCACGGAATAATTTGGCGTGCGCTGAAACACGGTCAGATGTTTGGCCTGTCCGGCAATGATCGGGATCGACTGTATGGCGGATGACCCGGTGCCGATGACGCCGACCCGCTTGCCGGTAAAATCCACACCTTCATGCGGCCATTTGCCGGTATGATAGATTTGGCCCTTGAAGCTGTCAGCGCCTTTGAAGGCGGGCGTGTTGGGCGCCGACAGACAGCCCGTCGCCATGACGCAATAGGTGGCCGTCATTGTGGCGCCATCTTCCGTCGTCACCGTCCAGCGGTTTGTGCCCTCGTCAAACACGGCCGACTTTACCCGCGCGTTGAACTGAATGTCCTTGCGCATGTCAAAGCGGTCGGCCACATGGTTAAGATATTTCAGAATGACGGGCTGCGGCGAATAGCGTTCCGGCCACTCCCATTCCTGTTGCAGGGCTTCATCGAACTGGAAGGAATATTCCATGCTTTCCACATCACAGCGCGCGCCGGGATAGCGGTTCCAGTACCAGGTGCCGCCAACGCCTGTGCCAGCTTCCAGCACCCGTACCGAAAGCCCCTGCTTGCGCAGCCGGTTGAGCATCGCCAAACCGCCAAAGCCAGCGCCCACGACGATGGCGTCATAGCTTGCCACAGAGGGTTTATTGGGGGATTTTTCAAGTGTAGCGGACATTTTGCGCATCTTCCCGATTTGTTAAATTTGGATTACCCTAATTTAGCCTGATGGATGACCCAGCGTCAATTTTACCTCGTAACAGCAGGCCCCTATAACGTCTTTTACCTATATAGGAAAATGACATAGACTGCACCCGCCCTATGTCCCATGGGGCGTTGGGCGCGAAAGGTCAGGAACGTTTCATGAGAGCTGCGTTGTGCAAAAAAATTGGCGAACCGGAAGATATGGTCATCGCCGATATTGCGCCGCCGATATTGCGTGAGGATCATCTGCGCATCCGGGTGCGGGCCTGTGCGCTGAATTTTCCGGACATTCTGACGGTACGGGGAAAATATCAGCGCCAGCCGCCGATGCCGTTTGCCCCTGGCATGGAATGCGCAGGGGATGTGATCGAGGCCGGGCCAAAAGCCAGGGGCGGTTTCAAGGTGGGTGACCGGGTAATGGCGCAACCCGGCGTTGGGTGCCTGGCCGAGGAAGTCTGCACATCGCCGATGAGCGTGTACGCCATTCCCGACAACGTATCCTATGAACATGCCGCCGGGTTTATCGTGACCTATGGCACGGTCTATCACGCCTTTGTTGATCGCGGCGATCTGAAGCGCGGCGAAACCCTGCTGGTGCTGGGGGCGGCGGGCGGCGTGGGACTGGCCGCCGTCGAGCTTGGCAAGCTGATGGGCGCAAAAGTGATCGCCGCCGCCAGCAGTGACGCCAAACTGAAAGTCTGCGAACAATATGGCGCCGATCATCTGCTGAATTATACGCATGAGCCGGTCAAGGAAACCGTGCTTGGACTGACCAATGAAAAAGGCGCCGATGTCATTTTCGATCCGGTGGGCGGCGACGCAACGCTGCAATCTCTGCGCTGCATCAACCGCAATGGGCGGCTGCTGATTATCGGCTTTGCCAGCGGCACGATTGCCGATATTCCGGCCAACCGGCTGCTGCTGCGCCAGTGTCAGGCGGTTGGCGTGGCCTTTGGCGGTTACAGCATCGCCTTCCCGGAAAAAGTGCGCGCTAATATGGCTGTTCTGACCGGCTGGTGGGGCGAAGGCAAATTGAAGCCGCATGTGTCGATGACGTTCCCATTGGCGCAAACCGTGGCGGCGATGAATGCGCTGGTCACCCGCAAGGCCATTGGCAAGGTGGTGGTGAGCATTTAATGATACAAACAAAACAGGGATTAACCCAATGATAGAACATCACATCGACATCAAGACCAAAGATGGCATGATGAACAGCTTCATCACGCACCCCGAGGAAGGCGGGCCGCATCCGGTGGTGCTGTTTTTGATGGATGCCCCGGGCAAGCGCGAAGAACTGCATGATATGGCGCGGCGCATCGCCACGGCCGGATATTATGTGGTCCTGCCCAATCTGTATTACCGCACGACGCCCGAATTTGACATGAGCCGGGATCCAGGCGGCGGAAGGCGCATGTTCGAACTGATGCGCTCTCTTACCAATGATCTGGTGATGGAGGATGTGGGCGCCATGCTGGCCTATGCCGACACACAGCCGGCGGCGCGCAAGGGCAAGGTGGGCGTGGTTGGCTATTGCATGAGCGGCCCGTTCGCCTTTATGGCGGCGTCGCGCCATGCGGACCGTGTGGCGGTTTCGGCGTCCATATATGGCGTCAGTCTGATCACGGACCAGAAGGATTCCCCGCATCTGTTCGCCAGGGATATCACGGGCGAGATGTATTTTGGCTGCGCGGAATTTGACGGCTACGCGCCAAAGGAACAGATCGACGCACTTGAAAAACATCTGTCGGGACTAAACATAAATTATCGGATCGAATGGTATCCTGGTGCAGACCACGGCTTTGCCTTTCCGCAACGCGCGGGCATGTATCACAAGCCATCGGCGGAGCGTCATTGGGAAAGACTGTTCGATATGTTTCGCAGGAATCTGAAACCATAAGGTCAGGGAGGGTTCGAAATGCCCTTTGATGCAACACCAGGCGGCGGCGGGGGCGGCCCGTCGCTGGCTGGCAAACTGTTAATCGCCATGCCAAATATGGGCGATCTGCGGTTCAAGCGCACAGTGATTTATATGTGCGCCCATTCGCCCGACGGCGCGCTGGGGCTGATCATCAACAAACATGCCGGGCAGATTTCCTTTCCCGATTTGCTGGAACAACTGGACATGAAATGCGCGCCGGGCACGGAACATATCCGCATTCAGCTTGGCGGCCCCGTGGAAACCGGGCGCGGGTTTATTCTCCATACGGATGATTATTTCCTGAAAGGCGTCACCATGCCGGTCAGGGAGCATGTGGGCCTGACCACCAGTATGGATATTCTGCGCGACATGGCCGAGGGCAGGGGGCCGCAAAAAGTTCTGGTGGCGCTGGGCTATTCCGGCTGGGGGCCGGGGCAGTTGGAATATGAAATTCAGGGTAATGCCTGGCTGCATTGCAACGCCGATACTGATCTGATTTTTTCTACCAGCCTGGAAGGTAAATGGGATGCGGCGCTGGCCAAGCTTGGTATTAATCCCGGCAATCTGTCCGGCACATCCGGGCGGGCCTGAATGAAACTCATTTGCTACAAGCTGACGCCTGAGCCGCCTGCGCTGGTGCCTGCTGGCCCTGCGCGTGACTGGATGGACGCCTCGCCTGACCGGTTTGCCTATCGGTGTTTGCCGCTGAATATCGCCAATGGTTACGGGTGGGAAGTGCTGAGCCCGGCCTCCTTCGATATCGCCTGGAATGGCCGCCCCGAAAAAGAAGCCATCCAGATTCGCGCGCTGGATAATTTCCCACATATTGAGAATCTCGTGCTGTCGCATTTCTCGATGGGGGTGGTGACCTTTCATGTTGGCTATATGTTTCGCACACCCCCGGGGTGGGATTTGCTGGCAACGGCACCTATGAACCGCCCCAAGCATGGTATTGCCGCGTTATCGGGAATTATAGAGACCGACTGGCTGCCATTCCCCTTTACCATGAACTGGAAAATGACGGCACCCGGAATAGTGCGTTTTGAAAAGGGAGAACCCTTCTGCACGATTATTCCAATCCACCATGACATGCTGGAATCGTTTCGGCCGGAGATGCGGATCATGGATGCAGAACCGGAACTGAAAAAAGAATATGAGGCCTGGTTAAAAAGCCGCACTGATTTTCTGGCCAATCTGTCCAATCACGATCCCGCCACCATCAGGCAGGCGTGGCAGAAATATTATTTTCAGGGCCAGCGGCTTACTTCTGATGAAAAAGTGGAAACTCACAAAAGCAAGCTGCGGCTGGCCGCGCCGGAAGACCCGAATACAAAGATCTGAGATTTCAACTTACCTGCCGCCGCGCCTTGTGCTACCGGTTGCGGCATGCTGATATTTTTCTGGATCATAGTTGCGGGAATGGCGCTGGGCGCTGCGGCGCTTGTGGCTGTCCCCCTGTTGCGCGAACGCAGGGGGGGTGCCTCGCGGGGCGCCCATGCGCTGGAAGTCTACCGCCAGCAGCTGGCAGAGTTGAAAGAAGAGCGGGCGCGTGGGGTGATCAGCGATGACGAAGCCGTGGGCGCGCAACTGGAGATAGAGCGTCGCATGCTGCGCGCGGATAACGAGGCCGGTATGTCGCCAAATATTCCTGTAGCGCAGCGTGGCAGAAGATGGACAGCGCTGGCGGCCGCGCTGATCACGCCAGCGATTGCATTTGCGGTCTATATGGCGATAGGCAGCCCGGACTTGTCCTCCAATCGTAACCCCGCACAGGTTGCGGGGGCCGACCCCGAACATATGGATATGGTTGCGCTGACACAGCAACTGGCGGCGCGTCTGGCCAAATCACCAGGGGATATTCAGGGCTGGATGCTGCTGGGCCGGTCTTATGTGACGCTGGAAGATTTTCCCAGGGCCATTGCGGCCTATGCCAAGGCTGTGGCGCTGGCGGGCGACAAACCCGCGCCCATGGTGCTGGCGGAATATGCGGAAACCCTCGTGCAGGGCAATAATGGCCTGGTGGGGGATGATGCCCAGGCACAGTTTCGCAGGGTGCTGAAAATCATCCCGGCTGAGCCGCGTTCGCAGTTTTATCTGGGGCTGGCAAAGGCGCAGGCGGGAGACGCCAAGGGGGCGCTTGCGGATTGGGTGGCGCTGCTAAAACAGGCTGAACCCGGCGCGCCCTGGGCTGGCGCTGTGCGCGAACAGGCGCAGGAAGTGGCCAATTTACTGAAAGTTGATCTGGCAAGTCTGCTGCCGGAACAGGCGGCGGCGCCATCGGCGACAAAGTCCAAGGCGCCATCCGGACCCGATGCCGGGGATATGGCCGCCGCCGCCGCAATGCCGGAAGGTGATCGCAAACAAATGATCGAGAGCATGGTGGCGCGCCTTGCCGCGCGGCAGGAGTCCACAGATAAAGACAATGTGGATGGCTGGTTGCAACTTTCGCGGGCTTATGGGATTCTGGGCCGCAAAGCTGACAGTCTTGCGGCGCTTGGCCGGGCGGTTGAGGCCGGACCCGGGCGCATGGACGCGCTGTCGGCCTATGGCGAGGCGTTGCAGGCAGCGGGCGAGACCAGTCCCATTACAGCGCGTTTTGCCCAAACCATGCAGCAGATACTGACCGTTGAGCCTGCAAATAATCAGGCATTGTGGTTCATGGGGGTATTCTCGGCGCAAAATGGAGAAAAGGCCGCAGCGCGCGGCTATTGGGAAAAATTGCGCGGGAATTTACCGCCGGACAGCGATGAATACCGGTCAGTGTCCGGCGCGCTGCATGAATTGGGGAAACCTTGATCCGCGTCAATGAAGCGTAATAAAAATTTGTAACAAGGTATCAGATCGCGCAGATTATTTTTTTTCTATGCCATTGTAGACTGTACGCCCATGATTATTCATGAAAAAATGGCCTCTTGGGAACGAATCATGAAATGCTTTCAGGGATATTTCCGTAAGGGCTGCCAATGCAGGATCGGGTAAAAGTCGCAATTGTCGGTTCAGGTCCGGCCGGTCTCAGCGCCGCAGGGCGGGCGGCCGCCATAGGTGTCTCGCATGTTCTGCTGGAACAGCGCGATCATGTCTCCGATACCATCTACAAATACCAGAAGGGCAAGCTGGTGATGGCGACGCCGGATGTGTTGCCGCTGCGCAGCGAACTCACATTCCAGATCGGCATCCGCGAGGATATTCTCGGCACATGGGAAAAGCAGATCGCAGAATTGAAGGCGAATGTGCGCTTCAATTCCGAAGTGACTGGCATAAGCGGCCAAAAAGGCGATTTCACGCTGACGCTTTCAGATGGCGCCACGATTAATGCGGAATATGTTGTTTTCGCAATCGGGCTACAGGGCAACATCCGGTTGCTTGGCGTCCCGGGGCAGGACCGCGACTGGGTGCAATATCAGTTAAATGATCCGGATGAATACTCAGATGAAACAATCGTGGTCGTTGGCGCGGGCGATGCGGGCATTGAAAATGCGCTTGCGCTAACCAGGCAGAACAATGTCATTATCCTCAACCGGGGCAGTGAATTTGCCCGTGTCAAGCAGGGTAATCTGACGGCGATCACGGCCGCCATAGAAAAAAAACAGATTGAATGTATCTACAGCGCCGATACGGTGCAGGTGGATGATGACGGCATTGTCGTAAAGACGCCGCAAGGCGAAACCAAAGTCAGGTGCGACCGGATTATTGCCCGTCTGGGGGCTTCGCCGCCGCGTAAATTTGTCGAAGCCTGCGGCATCAGGTTTCCCAACTCCGATCCTTCCTCATTGCCCGAGCTTTCCGGTCAGTATGAATCGAATGTTCCCGGCCTGTATGTGATCGGGGCGCTGGCCGGATATCCGCTGATCAAACAGGCCATGAACCAGGGCTATGAGGTTATTGAATATATTCAGGGTAATCAGCTCAAGCCTGCGGATGAACCGCTGCTGGAACAGAAATTCGCCAGTATTCCGGGGAACAGGACGGTGTCTGAAGTTCTGGCGCTCATTCAGGAATCGGTGCCGCTGTTGTCAGGGCTTACGACACTGCAATTACGTGAATTCCTGCTGGACAGCAATGTGCATGCGCCGCGCGGCGGGGACATTATCTTTGAGCGTAATGACTACACCAACAGTTTTTATTCCATCGTTGACGGTGAAGTGAATATTCTGGTCGACCCCGATGACGAAACCAAGATTGTCGCATTGGGAAAGGGCGCCTTCTTCGGTGAGATGGGCCTTTTGTCGGGCCGCCGGCGCACCGCAACGGTGATGGCAAGCAAGCCTTCGTTGCTGATCGAGACTCCGCGCCGGTCGATGATCAAGCTGATCAATTCGGTTGAATCCGTAAAGCGCGTCATGGATGAGGTCGCGGTCGGGCGTCAAATTCAGACATATATTGCGCCGGGCATTCCCTTGCCCGATCTGGAAGATCTTATTCACACGGTTAAAGTAGAGAAATTTGAGCAGGGCGCCATATTGTTCCGCGAAGGGGATGCGGGCGATTGCCTGTATCTTATCCAGCGCGGTTCGGTGACGGTTTCGCGTGAAGTGGGCGGCAAGGAAGCCGTCATCTCCTATGTTGCCGCAGGCAATTATGTTGGGGAAATGGCGCTGATCAGCAATGCGCCGCGCTCTGCAACGATCCGTGCGGCGGTTGCGGTTGAGGCCTTGCGTCTGGACGGTGTGCCGTTTCAGGCACTGATGTCGCGCAATGAAACTGTCCGGCGGACCATTGAGGCGCGCTATCGTGGCCGCATGCTGGAAAATATCGAAACCACCGAACAGCCCGAGGCAGGCGGCATCATCCAGTTTCTGGTCGAACAGGGGCTGGGTGAAGCAACTGACGTGCTGCTGATTGATGAGGCGCTGTGCGTGCGCTGTGATAATTGTGAAAAGGCCTGCGCCGAAACCCATCAGGGTACGTCACGGCTTAACCGCGAAGCAGGCCCAACCTATCAGACGCTTCACGTCCCCACATCGTGCAGGCATTGCGAGCATCCGCATTGCATGGTCGATTGTCCGCCCGACGCATTGCGCCGTAACGCCAATGGCGAGGTGTATATTACAGATAGCTGCATCGGCTGCGGAAACTGTGAGCGCAATTGCCCATATGGTGTTATTCATATGGCAGCGAAGCTGCCAAAGAAGCCGGGACTTCTGCAATGGCTTTTATTTGGATATGGCCCGGGGCCTGGACAGGCGGTTACTGGCAAGTGGGGGCCGGACAGCAACAAAAAAGAAGGCGGCGGGCCAAAGAAAGCGGTGAAATGTGACATGTGTAAAGATGTTTTGGGCGGACCGGCCTGTGTGCGGGCATGTCCCACCGGCGCGGCATTACGGGTGGAACCATCAGAATTTTTCAAAGTTGTCTCGCAGGGATTATAAACACCAGGTTGCGGATATGCCTTGAGGGGTTGCGGGGAAGTAAATGCATCAGTCCATCCTGGTATTCAGGGGTTTTAGATATCTAAAGTGGGCGGCAGCGATCGTTGCTCTTGCGCTGCTGCTCTATTGGTTTCACGAACCTGATTATGGCGTCCCCAATGGCGGCACATGGCTTGGTTACACCCTTGGCGGTTTTGGGGCTTTTCTGATCCTGTGGCTGATGTGGTTTGGCATTCGCAAGCGCCGTTACGGTGCGGGCGGGGCGCCGGTTGAGGACTGGTTGAGTGCGCATATTTATCTCGGCCTGGCGCTGATTATTATCGGCACCCTGCACACGGGGTTTCAGTTCGGCTGGAATGTCCATACGCTGGCTTATGTTCTTATGATGCTTGTTATCCTGAGCGGCGTATTTGGGTTGTTTGTGTATATGCGTGTGCCGGAATTGATGACCAATAACCGGCGCGGCATGACGCTGGTGCAAATGATGCACGAAATTTCTGATCTGGATGCGGAATGCCGCGAGGCCGCGTTGACACTTGGGGATGAAATTAACCAGATCGTTCTGGACGCTGCACAGAACACACGTATTGGCGGGGGTGTGATCCGTCAACTTTCCGGCGACGATCCTGATTGCGCCACCAGGGATGCAAATCGTGTGGTACGCCATCTGGCGGACAGTGCGCCGCCGGGACAGGCGGAAGGATTTCGCGCGCTTTTGGGCTTATTGGCGCGTAAGGAAGAACTGCTGGCCCGCGCCAGGCGCGATGTGCGGTACAAGTCGCTTCTGGATATCTGGCTTTATGTGCATGTGCCGCTGTCGTTTGCACTGCTTGGCGCCCTGATCGCGCATATTGTCGCTGTGTACTTTTACTGGTAGCGGCATATGGAAATTCTCGTCACATATCTTACACGGCGCCAAAAGGGAGGCGTTTCACGCAGAAGCGAGGAGCGCTCTGCTGAAACCGTTCACTTCGGGCGGAGCACCAATGCGGAAGTCTATCTTGCCGATCCACGCATACGTTTTGAACATGCGATCATACATCAGCGTCCAGGTGGCCTGTTTGTCGAAGTTGAAAAGCTTTCCGATGTGCGCGTTAATGGGCAACCCACCCGAAGCAGGCCTGTCGTTATTGGTGATGTGATTGGCATCGGCCCGTTTGACGTAACCCTTGCCGAACCGCCCGAAGGCAAGGATCTTGCCATTGAAGTGGAACTGGTGCGGCCGCTGGGGGATGATTACGCCCAGCTTGCCACGCGCAGCACGGTTCGTCTGGTGGATCATGGTTTAAGCCGCAGACTTTGGTCCTGGTTTGGCATTCTCATCGTTTTGGCAATGTTTCTGGTAATGCCGATTTTATTTTATTCGCAGCATACCGAGACGACAGCGGATAAAACGGTTGGCGCGCGTTTTGATACGGTTTGGGATAGTGGCCCAATTTCGAGGCCGCACCGGTTCATATCCGATCAGTGCAATCTGTGCCACCAGAAGCCATTCGTTCAGGTTTTGGACGGGGCTTGCCTTTCCTGTCATGCCCCGATCACGAATCATTTTGATGTTGCCAAAGCAGGAATTGCCAGTATTCCGCAGTTCAAAGACCTGACCGCAAACACCTGCAATGGCTGTCACAGGGAACATAATGGGGATCAGGCCCTTACCATCAATAAGGAAAGTTTTTGTACGGACTGTCACAGCGAAATTGAAAAAAACCTTCCCAACGCGGACATCAAAAATGTAGGCAAATTTGATCAGAAGCATCCGGAATTCCGGCCCAATATTGTTTCAGATGCGGCCACTCGCACATTCAAGCGTGTAACACTGGATGACCCTGCGGCGCTGGTTGAGAATTCCGGGCTGAAATTTCCACATGAACTGCACCTGAAAAAAGAAGGTATCCGGGGTCCGAAGGGTAAGGAGACGCTGGACTGTAAAGGCTGTCATCAGCTTCCCAAAGGGGCGGCAAGTTTTGATCCTATCGGAATGGAGGGAGCGTGCGAACGTTGCCATCAGCTGGTGTTTGATCCCAGACGTCCCGACCGGACATTGCCGCATGGCCAGGCGGACAATGCGCAAATGCTGATTCGTGAATTCTATAGTGATTATGGACTGCGTGGGGGCATGAACGACGCACAAGATCCGGCGCCGGAGACAGACAGGCGGCGCCCCGGAGAAAAGACCGCCATTGCTTCGCAGCGGCAGACCGATCCCCGGGCATGGGCGGACCAGCAGGCGCGGCGGGTGGCGGATCAGTCTTTTGGCAAGACCATGTGCGGCAAATGCCACGAAGTTTCATCCGGCCCTGGAAATGGCCCTCTGAACTGGGCTGTCGTTCCGGCGATTGTGAACAAAAATTGGTTGCCGCGTGGCCGCTTTGATCATTCTGCGCATTCTGATATGTTGAAGTGCGATTCATGCCATGCTGCGGAAAGTTCCAAAAAGGCGACTGATGTTCTACTGCCAAAGATTGCTGTTTGCCAGAATTGTCATGGCGGGGAAAGCGCCAGCAACAAGGTTCCGTCGACCTGTATTACATGCCATGACTTCCACCTGCCCGGCACCCCCAGGATGGGGGAAGTAAAGGCGCATGGGAACCGGCAGGCAGATAAAGCGGCGGTGTTGCAGGACGATATGCCAGTACCGGGAAAGAACTAGGTAATGTTGCCACAGGAAATATTCCGAAAAATCAGAACCGGATTTTGTGTTGCGGTGCTGTTTGTCTGTGCTGCATCTGGGGTTTCAGCACAGGAATTGACCACAACAGGCGTTCAACTGGCGCCGGTTGTCCTGTCCGAGTTGCTTAACGGGGTTGTGGAAAGGCAGGTTGCCCTGGGCGGTGACAATGTGGAATCCACGCATGTCGTTGTGCAGCTTTCAGGCAGTCCGCCCCTGATGCGCGACCGGCAGGGCTTGTACCGGCTCTGGGATATTGATCCCGCCCATCTTATTGACAACGGTTTTCCGCAGTCTGAAGGCCGACTTAACTTCAAAATATTAAATCAGGATCTGTCATCGCTCAATTTTCCCATCAGGGTTACGGTCTATTACCGGGCCAATGGGGAGCTGAAATTTGGTTATTTTGATGTCATGCGGACAAATTGACACCATGAAAAAGAATCAGCGAATGACAGCAAAGGCTTTCATCACGGGTCTGATTGCGCTCGGCTCAATTCTGGCTGGCAGCCGTTCGGCCGGTGCGCAGAGTTTGTCCGGACCTGATATTTATCGTGCCGTCTCCCAGGCGGCGCAGGAAGCGTCTGTGCGTGGCCGTCCTGCCACCATTGCTGTGACCGACCGGGTTGGCAATGTGCTGGCGGTCTATCAGATGCCCGGTGCGCCTCCCACCGTTGCGGTGACATCCGGGCGCACGATACGTACTGGCATTGATGGCCTTGCGGGGATTGTGCCTTCGACGCTGGCGGCAATATCAAAGGCCGTTACCGGGGCATATCTGTCTTCATCGGGCAATGCATTCAGTACACGCACCGCCAGCCAGATCGTGCAGCAAAATTTCAATCCCGGTGAAATTCTTGCTCCTGGCGGGCCACTGTTCGGGGTGCAGTTCAGCCAGCTACCCTGCTCGGATCTCAATCGCCGTTTCTTTAATGGCGCCAGCCCTGTGCCGCCGGATCAATTTCGCGGACCGAAGCGTTCGCCCCTTGGCCTGTCCGCCGACCCGGGTGGCTTGCCCCTGTATATTGGCGGCGCCGTTGTCGGTGGCATAGGCGTAGCGGCGGATGGCGTCTATGGTCTGGACGCTGACGTTAGCGATATTGATGCGGATCTGGATGAAATCATCGCTATTGCGGGTTCATCGGGTTTCGCGCCGCCTGCGGATATTCTGGCCAGCAGAATAACTGTAGAAGGCAAGACACTGCGTTATACGGATGCGAGTGTGCGTTCACTTGCTTCCAACCCGGCGCTGGCGCCCCTGGTTGCGCCGGCCGGTTTTATTGCGGTTACCGGTTATACGGATGTGGGTATCTTTGCAGGACAGACTTATGGAACATCGGGATCAGGTATTCGTCCGATAAATGCGGCCAGTGATGGTCCCGGTTATGCAAATGTCGCAGCACTTGCGGGGTTCGTGCCGTTCCTGCTTACCAGTGGGGCGGATATGCCGTTCATTCCAATTGTCCCGGGGGCTGCAAATGCGGGTCAGAATCTGACCGCAACAGAGGTTCCGGCCATCCTTGGGCATGCGTTGCGTGTTGCCGCCAGCGCGCGGGCGCAAATTCGCCGTCCTCTGCAAAGCTTCGCGCAGGTTACGGTATCCATTGTGGATGCTGAGGGACAGGTTCTGGGCCAGGCGCGAACACCTGATGCGCCGATCTTCGGCATTGACGTGTCACTGCAAAAAGCGCGCAGCGCGGCCTTCATGTCCAGACAGAACGCGGCGGCAAATCTGGAAAATCCTGCTGTCTTTCCCTCCATCCGGGTGGTGGCGAATGCTATAAACGGCTTGATCCCAGGGCATGCGTATGCCGTGCCTAATTATGCCGCCAATATGCGGGCTTTTGTGGGGCCGGGTTCTTTGTCTGACGGTATTGCCTATACGGATCGCGCCATTGCCAATCTGGCGCGCCCTTTTTATCCCGATGGGGTTAACACCAATGGCAATGGTCCGCTAAGCCGGCCTGTAGCAAACTGGAGCCCGTTTTCAACGGGCCTGCAATTTGATCTGGCCGTTGGAAATATCATCAACCACATTCTGTTTGTGCGTAATCTTAATCTTGACGTCACCGGCGATGGACAGGGGGATTTTGATCCGGATGGCAATGGTGTTGTTAACGACACCGGTCTTGGCTGTACGCCTGTGGTCTCGAACAGTTCGGGGCTGAATCCGCTGGCCAATGGATTGCAGATTTTCGCGGGCAGTTCGCCGATCTATAAAAACGGGGTGCTGGTCGGCGCCATTGGGGTTTCCGGTGATGGCATTGATCAGGATGATATGGTGGCCTTTCTGGGGCTGCATAATGCCAGCATTGGTCTTGGCACGGGTGTGTCGCATGCGCCCGCTGCGATCCGTTCGGACCAATTGACGCCAGCTGGGGTGCGGTTGCGCTTTGTCTCTTGTCCGTTCTCGCCATTTATCAATTCGAATGAACAGCGCGCCTGTGAGGGGAAATAATATGCGCGGGGGAGTCGCTGCACTGTTGCTGATTTTATCTGCTGCCCCCTGTTGGGCGCAGGGTAAAGCTGCGCCGCCAATTCCCGATGCGATACCTGTCGTCATTCCGTCTCTGGTTTCTGCCGGGCCGCCACTGGGAACACCATCGCCTGCTGCATTTTCAGCTTCTCCAAGCGCCTCCTCCTATCTGAACGCCGGCCCGCAGTCCGTTGCTGTTGCCGCCAATACTCCGAATACGGAATATCAGCAGGTCGCACAGGTGCTGCGCCGTCCCCGCCCCGGCGAAGAACCGGTTGATGACACGGTGCGCGGTGATCCACGCGAACGCCAGGGCGCGCCCATTGCCGCAGGGCGTGCGCGTTCTTATGAAGATCTGCAAACCCGTGGCGACATCGTTCCTGTGCCCGATCGCTGGCGCATTCTGGAAGGGCTTGGCATCAAGGGAAAGTGGTACGATCCATACAATAATAACGTCCTGAAGGGCGACAAGCCGGTTTTTGGAAAAGACGGTTTTGTTCTGTTCAACGTCATTTCCGACACGGTGTTTGAGCCGCGCGCCTTTCCGGTGCCGGTGGGCTTTGCCACGACCTCGCGTCCCGGAACCAATGACCTGTTCGGCAAGCCCGATCAATATGTGTTCAATCAGAATTTGATCACAAATCTGACGCTGATCAAGGGCAATACGGCGTTCAAGCCGCCAGACCTTGAACTGCGCATTACGCCGGTATTCAACTACAATTATGCCAAGGTCAAGGAACTGGGGCTGCTGCGGCGCAATCCGGAACAGGGTAAGTCGCGTTCGGATAACCATATCGGCATGCAGGAATTATTTCTGGATTACCATATCCGCAATGTGTCGGAGCGCTATGATTTTGACTCGATCCGTGCCGGCATTCAGCCCTTCAACGCAGATTTCCGTGGCTTTATGTTTCTGGATAACCAGCCTGGCGTGCGCCTGTTCGGCACACGCAACAATAATATATTCCAGTACAATCTGGCATGGTTCCGGCGGCTTGAAAAAGACACGAATAGCGGCCTGAACGATCTTGGAAAGAAAATCCGCGACGATGATGTGTTTATTGGCAATCTCTACTATCAAGATTTTCCGGTGCTGGGTTTCACCAGCCAGATAACCGCGATCTATAACCGCAACACCGAGAAGAAATTTTTCTACGATAAGAACGGCTTTTTGCAGCGCCCCGCCTCTGCCGGGCTGGAGCGTCCGCGTGATTACAAGGTGGGCTATTTTGGCTATAATGGCGATGGCCATTTCGGGCGCACGAACCTTACGGTATCGGGCTATTATGCCTATGGTGAGGAAGACGGTTCGCTGTTCACCGATGAGAAAAGTGACATACGCGCCTATTTTATGGCGGCTGAACCTTCGGTTGATTATAGCTGGACGCGCCTGCGCGGTTCGTTCCTGTATGCCAGCGGCGACAAAGACCCGTTTGATGAGAAGTCAAAAGGTTTTTCATCCATTTTTGAAAACCCGCAATTTGCCGGAGCGGACACCAGTTTCTGGATTCGCCAGAATATTCCGCTTATTGGCGGTGGCGGTGTAGCGCTTTCACAGCGCAATGGGGTGCTGCCGGATTTGCGTTCGTCAAGGGAACATGGCCAATCGAATTTCGTTAATCCGGGGCTGCGGCTGCTAGGGGGCGGCGCGGATTTCGATGTGCTGCCGCAACTGCGTCTGTCCACCAACATCAACCATCTGAATTTCAATGAAACAGATGTGCTTGAGGTGCTGCGCAACGAAGGCGAAATTCGCAGCAGTATCGGCTGGGATATGTCGGCATCGGCAATTTACCGGCCAATGATGAGCCAGAATGTGGTATTCCGGCTATCTTATGCAGCGCTGCTGCCGGGCAAGGGGTTCAAGGATTTGTATCATACCGAAAATGAACATTTCTATACTCTGCTGGCCAACCTGACATTGGCGTATTGATGATGGCGCTGCTGCGATTTTTTATTCTGCTGCTGAGCCTGATTTTGTCTGGCGCGGGTGGCGCATATGCATCTGGCGAAGAAAAGCCGCGCGAGATTACCTATTCCGCAACGCCGCCTGCACCCGCATCGCAAAGCCAGGAGGATGCAGCGGCGAAAAGCACAGGCTGCCAGAGTTGTCATACTTCCAGCGATGCTGCGAGCATGCATAGCAGTCCAGGCGTAGTGCTTGGTTGCACCGACTGCCATGGCGGCAGTGCAGAAGTGCGCAAACCCGATGGTGCGAATAAGGGCGATGCGGCCTATTTTGCGGCCCAGGAAAAAGCCCATGTGCTGCCCACGCTGCCCAATAGCTGGCACTATCCCAGCAGCGCCAATCCCAAGAGCAGCTTTACCCTGCTGAACCGCGAAGCCCAGGAATATGTGCGTTTTGTGAACCCAAGTGACTATCGGACGGTGGATCTCGCCTGCGGCAATTGTCATGCGGACATTATCACCAAGGCCAAGCGCTCCATCATGGCGACCGGCGCGCTGCTATGGGGCGGGGCGTCCTACAATAACGGCATCCTGCCTTTCAAAAATTATTTTCTGGGCGAGGTCTATACCAATTCCGGTGAAGTTGCGAAGCTGGAGGCCATAGGCGAGGTCACGCCGGAGATGGAGGCGCGTGGCGTGCGCCCTGCAATGCTGCCGCTGCCAGCGTGGGAGGTGATCCCGCCGGGCGATATTTTCCGGGTGTTTGAACGCGGTGGCCGCAATATCGTCACCCAGTTTCCCGAGGTTGGGCTGCCCAATTCGACGGGCCTTACCCAGCGTCTGGAAGAACCGGGCCGTCCCGATCAGAAGCAGTCCATGCGCGGCCCCGGCACGGGCCTTCGCATCGCGGTGCCGGTGATCAATATTCACAAGACGCGTTTGAATGATCCGTTCATGTGGTTCCTGGGGACCAATGACAATCCGGGTGACTTTCGCACATCTGGTTGTGGCGCCTGCCATGTGCCCTATGCCAATGACCGCGATCCGTTTCATTCCGGGCCCTATGCAAAGTTCGGCAATGCCGGTCTGACGCAAACCGAAGATCCGGTAATCCCAAAGGATGAACCCGGCCATCCGATCAAGCATGCTTTTACCCAGGCGATCCAGACCGCGCAATGCATGAACTGCCACATGCATCAGCCGAATATTTTTGTGAATTCATTCCTTGGCTACACCATGTGGGATTATGAATCCGACGCGCCCTTCATGTGGCCGGAAAAGCAGCGCTATCCCAGCAACAAGGAAATGCGCGAAGCCCTGGACCGCAACCCGGAAGGCGCGGTTGTGCGCGGCAAATGGTCCGATCCGGAATTTCTGAAAGACGTGTCGCTGCTAAATCCAAAGCTCAAGGACACGCAGTTTGCCGATTATCATGGCCATGGCTGGAATTTCCGCGCCGTATATAAACGGGATCGCAAGGGCAATCTGCTGGACGCCAAGGGCGTGGTCGTGCCGCAAGAAGACCCTGAGAAATTCCAGAAAGCCGTGCATCTCAAATCCATTCACCTGGAAAAGGGCATGCAATGCGTTGACTGCCATTTCGAGCAGGACTCCCATGGCGACGGGCATCTGTACGGCGAAGTGGCGGCGGCTATCGAAATCCGCTGTGATGATTGTCATGGCACGGTGCAACGCTATCCCTCGTTGCGCACCAGCGGCCCGGCGGCAAAGGGTACGGGCAATGATCTGTCGCTGGCCTATACCCCATCCGGCAAGCGCCGTTTTCAATGGATGGATGGCAAACTGTATCAGCGTTCCATGGTGGACCCGAACCTGGAATGGGAACTGACGCTGGTCAAGGATACGGTTGACCCCAAACACAAGAATTATAATCCCAAGGCGGCGCGCGCCAAGACCATGTCGAAACTGGGCGCCAGCAGCAAACCGTTTGAATGGGGGCCGGGTGTGGAGGCGAAAAATCTCGCCCATCAGGACGACAAGATGGAATGCTTCACCTGCCATCTGTCATGGACGACAAGCTGCGCGGGTTGCCATCTGCCGATTGAAGCTAACTGGAAAACCCCACGTCTGCATTTTGAAGGCGGCGAGACGCGCAATTACGCGACCTATAATCCGCAGGTGGCGCGTGACGACATGTTCCAGCTTGGCGTAAACGCCAGCGTCAAGGGCAACACCATCGCGCCGATTCGTTCGTCGTCGGCATTGGTATTGTCGTCCACCAATATCAACCGCGAACGGCTTTATGTGCAGCAGCCGCCCATTGCCGCATCAGGTTATTCCAGTCAGGCATTTGCACCGCATTACCCGCACACGGAACGCCAGACCGAAACCAAGACCTGCACCGACTGCCATCTGTCCGAGGCCAATGACAATAATGCGATCATGGCGCAACTGCTGCTGCATGGCACCAACTTCGTCAATTTCGTCGGCTTCAACGCCTATGTCGGCGGCGAGGGCGGTTTTGAAGCGGTGCGGGTGACCGAATGGGAAGAGCCGCAGGCGGTTATCGGCAGCTATCTGCAACGCTACGCCTATCCCGACTGGTTCAAGGCCCATCAGGACCGCAAACGCGAACTGCCCGAGGCCTATACGCAGAAATCCGGCACTGTCGGTTGCCTGCAACTTCGCGGGGAATATCTGTTTGTGGCCGAGGGCGCCAACGGCTTCCAGGCCTATGATGTGAACGCCATCGCCAATAAGGGCTTCTCGGACCGCATCATCAGCGCGCCGTTCTCGGCGCTGGGCCATGACACGCAGGTGAAAAGCAAAAACGCCACCTGCATGGCGCTTCCAACCAACCAGAACATCAACATTAACAAGAATGAAGGCGAACTGATCCTGAAAACCAATCAGGAGCAGAAAATGCACGAAATCTACCGTTACGCCTTTATCACAGACGCAGTGGAAGGCCTGATCGTTACCGATATCGCCTCTCTGGCAGATGGCGAACCGCGCAATAATTTCTTCAAGCGCGCCCTGACCTGGAACCCGGAAGGGGTGCTGACAGGCGCGCGCCACATTACAATAGCGGGGACCATTTTCTATATCACCACGCCCACGGAAATAGTCGTGCTGGATATGGCCGACCCCCTGAAACCGCAAATTGCCGCGCGCTTTGCCATGCAGGATGCCCGCGCTACCGCCCTGCAATTCCGCTATTTGTTTGTGACCACGGCCCGGGGACTTGAGGTGGTGGATGTGACGGATCCCCGCAAACCCGCCCCGGTTCCAGATGCGCTGGTGCCGATGGCGGATGCCCGCCGGGTCTATGTTGCGCGCACCTATGCCTATGTGGCGGCGGGCGCCGACGGCCTGATGATTGCGGATGTCGAGAACCCGGAAAAGCCGAAGCTCTATATGCAATATAATGCCGACGGGCAGATCAACGACGCGCGCGACGTAACCGTTGGCTCGACCAATGCCTCGCTGTTCGCCTATGTGGCCGACGGCAAGAATGGATTAAAGGTGGTGCAGCTGACATCGCCTGATAGCCAGCCGCGCTTTTATGGGTTCAGCCCGGAACCAAAACCCGAATTGATTGCCTGGCGAAAAACCCGCGCATCGGCTGCTGCGATATCAAAGGGGCTTGATCGTGACCGTGCCGTGGACGAAACTGGCGGGCAGATTGCAGTGTTTGGCCGCCTGGGATCGCGGCCATTCACGCTTGAAGAACAAAAGCGTTTCTACATGGGCCCGGACGGCAAGCCATATTTCGTCAATGACCGGGTGGAACCGGCAGTGGCGAAGCGGGCGGGCGCCAGGTAGGAGAGTTTTTCTTTCGTTGCGTGATGTGTAAGATTCCGCATAGCTTGGCGGTGTGCTTAAAACGGATGAACTTTTACTGAACTTTAGCTGATGAGCAGGGGAGAGCGATCATGGCGGCAAAAAAACCTACCAAAAAAGTAGTAAAAAAGGCGGTCAAGAAGGTGGTGAAAAAAGCCGCCATTAAGACGGTCAAGAAAGCGGCCCCCAAGGCGGCAAAAAAACCTGTCAAGAAAGCAGCGGTAAAGAAAACCGCAGTCAAAGCAGTAAAGAAAGCAGCGGTAAAGAAACCCGCAGTCAAAGCAGTAAAGAAAGCAGCGGTAAAGAAACCCGTAGTCAAAGCAGTAAAGAAAGCAGCAGTAAAGAAACCCGCAGTCAAGGCGGTAAAGAAAGCAGCAGTAAAGAAGCCCGCAGTCAAAGCGGTAAAGAAATCTCCAGCAAAAAAACCTGCAGCAAAACCAGATGTCAAGGCATCCGCAAAACCATCAGCGGCAACAGTGGCGGTCTATAATCACATCCGTAAAATCATGCGGTCTGCCGGTGAAGGTGGTGATCCGGTCAAGGGGCTTCGCAAGAGCTTTGATGATTATGCAAAGGTCAGCGATGAAACCATGAAGCTTTCGGGCAGTATGAACCGCCTGACTGTCGAGGGGGTGCCCTGCGCGTGGCACACGAACAATGATACGGACACCGGCCGTCGTCTGATGTATCTGCATGGCGGCGGTTATATGGCAGGCGGGCTGTATTCGCACAGCGCCCTGTGTTCGCGCCTTGCCAGGGCAACCGGCTGCGCCGTGCTGGCGGTGGATTACCGCCTGATGCCGGAACATCCTTTTCCCGCCCAGGTGGAGGACGCGGTGAAAATGTTCAAATATATGCTGGACCATGGTCCGTTCAGCAAAACTCCTGCGCGCCGCACCTTCATTTCCGGCGACAGCGCGGGTGGCGGTCTGACGCTGGCGACCTGCATGGCGCTGCGCGATGCAAAGCAGCCTCTGCCCACGGCTGCCATTCCCATTTCCGCCTGGACCGATCTGGAAGGCACCGGCGCGTCCATGAAAACCCGCGCCAAGATTGATCCCATTGCGGGCGGCGAAGGTGTGGGGCCGCTTGCCGCCATGTATCTGAATGGCAAGAAAGCAAAAGATGTTCCGCTGGCGTCGCCCTTCTATGGCGACTTCAAGGGGTTGCCGCCGCTGCTGTTCCATGTCGGCGATGCGGAAACCCTGCTGGATGACAGTGTGCGCTGCCACGAAAAAGCCAGGGCGGCGGGTGTTAAATCCACGCTCGAAGTATGGCCGCATATGCCACATGTCTGGCATCTGTTCGCGCCCTATCTGCCGGAGGCGACCAGGGCTATTGATGGTATCGGCAAGTTCGTCCGCAGCTTTAGCTAGCACTCATATAACCGGCGGCCTATGCCGCCGGTTTCCATCCATCGTCTGGAGGGGCGCACATGGAAAAACTTATCATCGAAGCGCGGGTCAATGAATACGCCATGCGCAAGCGCAACCCGCATGTGCCCTGGACGGCGCAAGAGATTGCCCGTGATTCCGTGGCCTGCCGCGAAGCCGGGGCGAGCATTGTGCATTTTCACGCCCGCGAGGAAAATGGCGCGCCCTGCCATGATGCGGCGCGCTATGCCGAAACCATCGCCCGCGTGCATGATGTGTGCGATCTGCTGGTGCATCCCACCCTTGGCGCAAACACGCTGGCCACTTCAAAAGAGGGGCGGTTGGCCCATGTGCTTGCAATGGCGAAGGACAAGCGCACCCGGCCCGATTTTGCACCCATGGATATGGGCAGCACCAATATCGACGCCTATGATCCGGCCGCGCGCAAATTTATCACCAATGACCAGATGTATCTGAACAGCACGGATACCCTGATGTATTTCGCCAGGGAAATCCGTGCGGCGGGGCTGAAACCCTGTGCGGTGGCGTGGAACATCAGCTATCTGCGGCAAATCATCGCATTCCACGAAATGGAGCTTCTGGATGAGCCAATCTATGTCGGGCTTACCCTGACGGGTGATCAGATACTTGCCGGGCATCCGGGAACCGCTGCCGGGCTTGACGCCTTTTTGGGCGTGATGCCGGCGAATATAAAATTCGTCTGGACCGTATATAATTATGGCGGAAATCTGCTTAATCTGGCCGATAAAATCATCGGGGCAGGGGGGCATGTCGCCGTCGGCCTGGGAGATTATCCGTATACGGAGCTTGGCGCGCCAACCAATGCGGAACTGATTTCAAAATTTGCGGACATCGCCCGCAAACATGGCAGGGGCGTGGCGACCCCAGAAGAAACCCGTCAGATTTTGCGGATGAATTAAAGCAAAGTGACCGGGTTGCATCAGCCCCCCCTCCCAGCCTCTCCCTTTCAGGGGGAGGAGGTATTCGGCGCAGGGATCTCCCTCCCCTTGCAAAGGGGAGGGCCGGGGTGGGGATCAAGGATGCGCAAGGATGCCAGACATATCTCAACCTGATCGCAAAACACTCTCGCTTTTACTGCGCGGTAACCCCGCCATCAACGGCAAACTCCGCGCCAGTAATAAACGCCGCATCATCGGATGACAGAAACACCACGGCGGCGGCAATGTCGCGCGGTTCGCCGATGCGTCCTATGGGATGTGCGCTGGCAAACATTTCGCGCATATCATTGCTGCCGCGACCCGTACGCGCCATCGCCAGATTGCCCATGGGGGTGTCGATCAGGCCCGGATGCACCGAATTACACCGCACCCGTTTCTTGGCAAATTCCAGCGCGGTTGATTTTGTGAACAGCCGCACCCCGCCCTTGGTCATGGAATAAACCGGCGAATTGCGTGATCCCACCAACCCGGCGACTGATGAAATATTCACGATGGCGCTGCCCACGGGCGCCAGCGCCGCGCGGCGGATCATTTCCGGCGCACAGATTTTTGTTCCCAGAAACACCCCTTCCAGATTGACCGCAACCAGTTTGGCGAATTCTTCCTGCGTCGTCTCCAGAATGGATTTGGTAAGATAGGTTCCCGCATTGTTCAGAAGGATATCCACGCCGCCATAATTTTTCACCGCCAGCGCCACGGCGTTTTCCCAGGCAGCAGCCCTGGTGACATCCAGATGCACGAAGGTCGCGTCACCGCCCGCATCGCGGATGGCCTGCACATTGGCGGCCCCCTCGGCCTCCAGCACATCGCCGATGATGACCTTTGCCCCATGTTCGGCCATTCTTTGTGCGGTCTCCCCGCCGATGCCGCGCGCGCCACCACTGACAATGGCGACTTTTCCGTCCAACCGGTTCATGATTTTCTCCCCTGAATGAGTATTTTGCTAATTCACAATCCGCATGCCGCCGCCGTCGATGCGGATGTTCATGCCGTTGATCATGTGCGAGCGGGTGCTCGCAATAAACGCGACCAGATCGCCGACTTCTTCGGTGCGTGCGATGCGCCCGGACGGGTTGCCGAATTCCTCCATGATGTGACGCTCGATCACCTCCCAATCATCACCCCAACCCATTTTTTGTGCGCGCCTGCGGTACATTTCTTCCACTTCGCGGGTCTTGATCAGGCCGGGGCTGATGGTGTTGACAGTGATGCCGGTATTGGCCAGTTCCAGCATCAGGCTGACGGTTAAATTCGCCAGCGCGCCCTTGGAGGCGTAATAATGCGGCATGCGCGCATTGGGCTGGGTTGATCCGATGGTGCCAAGCTGGATAACCCGGCCCCAGCCCCGCACCTTCATTTGCGGAACCAGCAGCCGGATCATCCGCGCCGCCGACAGCACATTTTTCTGATAGGCGTCAATCCAGGCATCCGTTCCGGTGGTGGAGTCCAGCCAGAAACCACGATCCGCCGTGCCATAATTATTGATTAGAATATCCACGGCGCCGATCGCCTGCGCAACGCTCGAAGCCCCCGCATCGGTGGTCAGATCGCCGATGATGGGGATGGCTTTGCCGCCGCTGTTTATGATGTCGTTTGCCACACGGTCTGCGTCGTCTTCGCCATTACCTGGTTTCATGCCGTGCACAATTACCGTTGCGCCTTCGCGCGCCATGACCTTGGCGATGCCTTCGCCGGTGCCACGGCTGCTGCCGGTAACGATGGCGGTTTTTCCGGCTAGCTGTAAATCCATGTTCGGTTCCTCAGTTTACCGGCTCGCCCAGATCATAGCGGCCTTCCATGTCTTCGATTTCCAGCACCCACAGGTCCGGGTCACGGCTTACCTGCCGGGCAATATAGGCGTCTGTATCGGCTTCGGGTGTTGGTTCTGCACCTGCGCGCGCAATCCATATCCGCCGGCCCTGGGCATTGCGTGATGGCGACAGCACCTGACAGCCAGCCGAAAAGCGGTTCCATTTGATCAGTACGGTTCCAGCCTTCTCATCGCCCCGGCGCACCAGAACGGCCGGAATACCCAGTGAAAGACAGCGCCTTATATGGGCGCTCACCCACATCGCCGCCGTCAGTACCGGCTCATCATAATCCACCACACTCGCCGCCTTTGCTCTCGCGTTCGCACATCCCGTGATGATAGATTATCACAAATCAAAATACAGCAAGGGAGAATGACAATGGGCGACAGATTACAGGGAAAAGTGGCGGTAATCACCGGCGGGACCAGCGGCATGGGGCGCGGCACTGTGGAACTGTTCCTGGCCGAAGGGGCGAAGGTTGTTGTTGCAGATATTCTGGATGACAAAGGTGCGCAGATGGAAAAGGACTTTGGTCCTAATCTGGCCTATCACCACACGGACGTGGCGGTTGAAGCGCATGTTAAAGGCGCGGTTGATCTGGCGATGAAAAAATATGGCCGTCTGGACTGCATTTTCAACAATGCGGGCATCGGCGGCGTGTCTGGCGAAATCCAGCAAACCGACATGGACGGTTTTGATAAAACCATTGGCGTACTACTCAAGGGCGTTGTCCTCGGCATGAAATACGCTGCGCCAATCATGAAGGAACAAAAATCCGGCAGCATCATCAGCACCGCCAGCGTTGCCGGTTTAAGCGGCGGGTTTGGCCCGCACATCTACAGCGCCTGCAAGGCTGCTGTGGTGCACCTCTCCAAAAGCGTGGCGCTGGAAATGGGTAAATATAATGTGCGGGTGAACGCCATCTGCCCCGGCGGCATCGCCACCTCGATTTTCGGTCGTGGTATCGGCCTGCCCAGCCAGCTGGCCGACGAAAGCGCCAAGAAAATGGAAGAAGTGCTGGTCAATTTTCAGCCCATCCATCGCTCCGGCCTGCCTTCGGACATTGCCAAAATGGCGCTGTTTCTGGCCAGCGATGACAGCACCTTTGTCAGCGGCCAGGCCATTGCGGTGGATGGCGCCCTGATGGCCGGACGCGAGCGTCAGCAGGGGGTTGATCGCATCTCCGCCGGTATGGCCAAGGCTTTCGGCGACTTAATGAAAACTTAACGCCGGTCCGGCTGCCGCGTGTGTATTAGCCGAATATTAGGGGTTTCAGCTTAACCATATGCGCAACACTCTGTGGCATTTGCCCTGAGGTTGCGCATTTTGGTTAGTGGTGCTTTATGCTTGCGATTGGTGGAATAGTTTGCGTTTTTGTCATGGTGTTTGGCGGCTATGTGCTGGCCGGCGGCAATATTATGCCAATCATCCACCATGCCCCCCTTGAATTGATGACGATCCTCGGGGCTGGTGTCGGGGCGTTTCTGATTGGCAATAGCGCACTCGTCGTCAAGCAAACGCTTGGGGGCTTCGGGAAAATATTCAAAGGTCCGAAATGGGTCGCTGATGATTACCGTGATCTGCTGTGCCTGCTGTTTTTATTGACCAAGACAATGAAAACCAAAGGCGCAATGGTTCTCGAAACACATATTGAAAACCCGCATGAAAGTGTGATTTTTTCGCATTACCCAAAAATTCTGGATGATCATTTTGCCATTGATATGATCTGCGACACGCTGCGCATGATCTCCATGAACCTGGATGATCCGCATCAGGTTGAAGATATGCTGGAAAAGCAGCTCGAAAAGCATCACCACGAGGCGCTTGGCCCTTCTCATGCGGTGCAGATGCTTGCCGATGGTTTACCTGCATTGGGTATTGTCGCGGCGGTGCTTGGTGTTATCAAGACCATGGCCAGCATCAGTGCGCCTGTGGAGGTGCTTGGTGAAATGATCGGTGGCGCGCTGACCGGTACGTTTCTGGGCGTGTTTTTGGCATATGGATTTTTTGGGCCATTCGGCACCCGTCTGAAAGACATTGAGGACGAGGACTTTCAATTTTACCGCATCATCCGCGATATGCTGGTGGCGCATCTGCAAGGCAATGCCCCACAAATTTCTGTGGAAGTCGGACGCGGCAGCGTACCCAGCTATATTCAGCCCAATTTCCTTGAGCTTGAAACCGCGATCAGTGAAATCCCGCCGGAAGTTGCCGCCTAGCTTTTTCTCTTACCAAGTTTTGCGCATTCCTTGTGCCGGAAACAACCGGTCATATGATCGTTCACCATGCCCACGGCCTGCATGAAAGCATAGACAATCGTGGGGCCGGTAAATTTGAAGCCCTTCTGTTTCAGATCTTTTGAGATGGTCTGGCTGAGCGCTGTCTGCGCCGGGGCGTCCGCCATACTTTGCAGACTGTTTTGAATGGGCTTGCCATCCACAAAATTCCACAGATAGTTGGAAAACCCACCCTGTTCCATGATCGCAAGATAGGCCTGGGCGCTACCGATCGCGGCTTCGATCTTTCCACGATGGCGGATGATGCCCGCATCCTGTAACAGCGACTGAATTTTTTTCTCATTATAGCGGGCGATGCGCGTCGGTTCGAACTGATCAAAGGCCGCCCGGAAATTTTCACGTTTGCGCAGAATGGTGATCCATGAAAGCCCTGCCTGAAAACCATCCAGAATCAGCTTTTCATACAACGCCCGGTCATCATATTCCGGCACTCCCCATTCATCGTCATGGTAGGCGATATATAATTCATCCTGTCCCGGCCACAGGCATCTAGTCTTGCTCATCAACCACCTCTGGAAATGTAAGCGTCAGCCATGCAGGCAAGGCAAGGCTAAGCCGCGCCTCCCCACACATTAAGGCAGGCGCGCCCGGCGCCAGCGCCGCGAGCCGCAGAAACGCCAGCGCCCGCGCATCCTGACTGGAATGCAGGACGCCAACCTCGCGCCCCGCCGCCAGTATAGGCGTGCCGGGGGGCGGGCAGGGGCCTTCGACGCTTACGGGCAGAATACGTTTGCGCACCACACCGCGATGTTTCATGCGGGACACCAGTTCCTGGCCGACATAGCAACCCTTTTTGAAATCGACGCCGTTCAATTCTTCAAAATTGGCTTCCAGCAGGAAATATTTCTCAACGGCAATATCGCGCGCGCCATCCGCCAGACCCAGCGCAAGGCGCAGCCGGTGATAGTTCTCAACCGGCGTCTGCGGATACGCGCCCAAAGCGGCGGGCGGAAGAATCATGCGCGCGCCCATTGCTGCCAGACGCGGGTCTATAAAAATGACGCCGCCATCCTGTGCGTGTGCGGCGCCCGGTTGCGGGGGTTCCGCATTTTCCGGCAACTGCGCCGCCACGGCAAAATCGGCGCTGGCGTCGCGAATCGTTACTCTTGATCGCAGTTTGTAGAAATTCAGCCGTTTGCACAGGTCCGCCAGCCGCGCCGCCTCGCACTCCAGCAGAAAATTTTCACCCAACTGCACCACAAAGAAATCAAACAGAAACTTACCTTGCGGGGTCAGCAACGCGGCATAAATCGCCCGTGCAGGCCCAACCAGATCCATATTATTTGTGATCAGGCCTTGCAGAAACGCCCGGGCCTCCGGGCCGCCAACTTCTATGACGCCACGCTCCGGTAACAGGCATATCCGCGCCATATTCATATAACTCCTCCGGTTTGAAGCAATTATATGGGCTTTAGCATGTTGCAAGTCCAATTCCTTTGCTATTAGAGCAGGATGAAAGTGCTTTTCATTACTTCCAACCGCATTGGCGATGCGATTCTTTCCAGCGGCCTGCTAGGCTGGCTGGTGGATAATTATCGTGACGCGACCTTTACCGTTGCGGCGGGGCCAGCGGCGGCGCCATTGTTTTCGGACATTCCGCGTCTTGAGAATCTTATTTCGATTCCGAAACAACCCTATGCAGGGCATTGGCGCAAGCTGTGGAAAACCTGCGCGCCTTCAAGATGGGAGATGGTGGTCGATCTGCGCGGCTCTGCCATCTCCTGGCTGCTATGGACCCGGGGGCGCGCCGTGTATACGCCACAATTTACCGAAGAACATCGGGTGGTGCAGTTGGCGCGGGTATTGAAGCTGGATACACCTCCACAGCCGCGTATCTGGTGTTCTGGGGTGCGTTGGGACAGGGCGGCGCATCTGGTTCGGGAATCAGATGTCCCCCTGCTGGCGCTTGGCCCGGCCGCAAACTGGTGCGGCAAGCAATGGCCGGCATCGCGCTTTGCTGAATTGATCGCCCGGTTGACCGCGCCATCGGGGCCGTTCCCCGGCGCGCGTATCCTGTTGTTTGGCGGGCCAGGGGAACAGGAAATGGCGCAGCCGCTGTTGCGCACAATTCCCGAGGACAAATGCATTGACCTGATCGGGCGGGTGGATTTGCTTACGGCCTATGCCTGCCTGCGCAAGGCGGCGCTGTATATCGGCAATGATTCTGGCCTGATGCATCTTGCGGCGGCGGCGGGCATTCCCACGCTGGGCCTGTTTGGGCCCAGCAAGGAAGTGCATTATGCCCCCTGGGGGCCGCATGCCATGGCGGTGCGCGGGCCGCAAAGCTTTGAAGATATCGTCCGCACGCCGGGTTATGATCACCGATCCGGGCAAACCTATATGACAGGGCTTACTGTTGAGCGGGTGCACGCCGCTGTAATGGAATTGCTGGCGCGATGAACAACCCAAAACTCAGCGTTCTGGTTGTGGCGCATAATGAGGAGGCGCATCTTCGCGATTGTCTGGCGCGACTGGGCTTTGCCGATCAGCTTGTCGTGGTGCTGGATCGCTGCACCGACCGTTCCCGCGAGATTGCGCTGGCGGCGGGAGCCAAAATTCTGGAAGGCGCATGGCCGCTGGAAGGGCCGCGTCGCAACGCAGGTATTGCGGCCTGTGACGGCCTGTGGATTCTGGAAGTGGATGCCGATGAACGGGTGCCGCCTGCATTGGCGCAAGAAGTGCTGGCGGTGGTCAAAAACGCGGAACCGGGATATTTTTTGATCAAGTTTGATAATTATATCGGCGATCAATTGGTGCGGCATGGCTGGGGGGCCTATAACGGGGCCAGCGCCGGGCCGCGCCTGTTCAGCAAGGGCGCAAAAATCTGGGGGGATCAGCTCATCCATCCACGCATTGAATTGACGGGGGGCCGCCGCTGGCTTAACACCCCTATCGATCATTATGTGGATCGTGATATTTCCGATCTGATCGCGCGCTTTGACCGCTACACCAGCGCACGCGCAAAGGATCTGTGCGCGTCCGGCGATATCGGATCACTGGCGAATAATATCCGCCGTATCTTTTCGCGATTCTGGAAATCCTATGTCACCCGGCGCGGCTATCGCGAAGGGTTGTATGGCGTGTTGCTGGCGCTGTTTTCCGCCGCCTATCCGCTGGTGTCGTATATCCGGGCCAGACTTGAAGGGCCGGGGCGCTAGAATATGCGTGTGCTGCAAGTCATGGCTGGGACGCAACACGGCGGTGCAGAATTATTTTTTGAGCGGCTCGTAATGGCGCTGGGCCGTGCGGGAGTGGAGCAGCGCGCCGTCATTCGAACGGCGCCGGATCGCGCCGCCAGATTGCGCGCGGCGGGAATAGCCACAAACGAGATGCGCTTTGGCGGCATGCTGGATTTTCTTACCCGTGCCGCATTACGGCGTGAGGTCGCACAATTTCAGCCGGATATCGCATTAAGCTGGATGAGCCGCGCGGCACAAAAATTTCCACCGCGTCGCTCCGGGCAATTACGGCCCATTCACTGCGCGCGACTGGGTGGTTATTATCCGTTAAAGTATTATCGCCATTGCGACCATCTGATTGGTAATACGGTTGATATCGTTGACTATATTATTGCGCAGGGCTGGCCAGAATCACGCGCCCATTATCTGCCGAATTTTGTGGATGCGGAAACAGCAAAGCCGCTATCGCGTGAAATATTCAGCACACCGATGGAGGCGCCATTGCTGCTGGCCATGGGCAGGCTTCACCAGAATAAAGGTTTCGATGTGCTGCTAACTTCATTGGCGCAACTGCCTGGCGTATGTCTCTGGCTTGCGGGTGAGGGACCGGAAGAACGGGCGTTGCGCAACCAGGCGGAACGGTTACAGATTGCGGACCGGGTGCGTTTTCTTGGCTGGCGTGACGATGGCCCCGCATTACTGGCGGCGGCGGATATGCTGGTGTGTCCATCACGAATAGAGCCGCTGGGCAATGTGGTCATTGAGTCGTGGGCGCAGGGCAAACCGGTTGCCGCCGCGCGCGCGCGCGGGCCAGAAGTGCTGATTAATGACGGCGTATCGGGTTTACTTGCCGACTGTGAAGATGCGGATGCACTGGCGCACGCCATTCGCCGTATACTCGCCAGTCCGGTTTTGGCGGCCGATCTTGCTGCGGCGGGACGCAAGGCCTATGAACAGAATTTTACGGAGGCAGCAGTCGTGGCGCGCTATCAGACTTTTTTTGAAGAAGTAGCGCGCTGATGTGCGGCATTGGGGGGTTCATGACCCGCGATGGCAGTACACCCCCCGCCAGAATATTGGCGGATATGCTGCGCGCGCTTGGTCATCGCGGGCCGGATGGTGAAGGGCGTTATCGGGCGGGCGGTCTGGGCATGGTGCAGACGCGTCTGGCCATTATTGATCTTGAAACCGGCGATCAGCCTTTTTACGAACCGGAAGGTGCGGCCCTGGTTGCCAATGGCGAAATTTATAATTATCTTGAACTGCGGAAATCGCTTGGGGATGCGCCGTTGCAAACCAGTTCCGATTGCGAACCGGCGCTGTATCTCTACCGCAAACATGGCGTCAGCTATGTAGACATGCTGCGCGGTATGTTCGCCATTGCACTGTATGATCCCCGCGAAGACCGGCTGCTGCTGTCGCGCGATCCGTTTGGGATCAAGCCGCTATATTATGCCGAGATTGAACACGGGCTGCTGTTTGCATCTGAACCCTCTGTATTGATCGCCACAGGCCTGATCGCGCCCGTTATGAACCCGGAAGCGGCGGATGAATTACTGCAACTGCAATTTACCACCGGGAGGGACACGATGTTTGATGGCGTCAAACGTGTGCTTCCCGGGGAAACGCTTGAAGTGGTCCGGGGCCGCGTAGTGGATCGCCATCGTCACCGGGCGCTGCCGCAGGCAGGTGTGCGTGAATGGGATGAGGCAGGCGCCCTGAAAGAACTGGACCGGGTATTGCTTGAAAGTGTGGAAATTCATCAGCGTTCGGACGTTCCTTACGGCCTGTTTTTGTCGGGCGGCATAGATTCATCCGTCCTGCTGGCCTGCATGGCGAAACTCAACGATCAGCCGGTCCTGGCATATACCGCAGGGTTTTCCGGAACCGGTGTTCATGACGAACGCACGCATGCGCGGATGCTGGCCAATCATGTTGGCGCATCGCATGTCGAAGTGGATGTCAGCGCTGATGATTTCTGGAATCTGTTGCCGGAGATTGCTTCTTTTGTAGATGATCCGGCGGCGGATTACGCCATCGTGCCGACCTACAAACTTGCGGCCGAGGCGGCAAAGGAACTTAAGGTGGTGCTGTGTGGCGAAGGCGGGGACGAACTTTTCGCTGGATATGGACGCTATCGCAGTGTGCTGCGCCCGCTGTGGCTGGGTGGGCGCACCATGCGGCCACGCGGCTTTCTGGATGGCATGGGTGTTTTGCGCAACGAATCGCCAAACTGGCGCGATGGCATTGTCGCCGCTGAAATCCGTATCAGCGCGCCCGGGCAAACCCGGTTGCAACGCGCCCAGGCCGCAGACTGTGAAGATTGGTTGCCCAATGATCTGCTGATTAAACTTGACCGTTGCCTGATGGCGCACGGTCTTGAGGGGCGTACCCCCTTGCTGGATCCCGAAGTGGCGCGTTTTGCCTATACCCTGCCGGATCGTCTCAAGATTTCCGGAAGAAAGGGCAAGGGAAAATATTTGCTGCGCCGTTGGCTGCAATTGAATTTGCCGGAATCCGACCCTTTTTCACCTAAACGGGGTTTCACGGTTCCGGTGGGCGAGTGGATATCGGCCAGGGCCGGCAGTTTGGCGCCGCTGGTTGCCGCACAGCCCGGTATTGTAGAGATATGCAAGCCGGATGGGGTGACAAAGCTGTTTCGCGCCCTGTCGGGGCGGCGCCAGCATGGGCGCGAAGGGCGCGCAGCATGGATGCTGCTGTTTTATGCCCTGTGGCACCAGGCGCATATTGTGCAATTGCGCCCGGCGGGGGATGTGTTCGATAGCCTGAGCAGGCGATCGTAAAAAATTTAGGCAGGCGCGGCGCCGCTTTCGCGAAGCGCTTTCTTGCGGGCCAGCTTGCGCGCGCGGCGCACGGCTTCCGCCTTTTCGCGGGCACGCTTTTCGGATGGCTTTTCGAAGTGATTCCGCAACTTCATTTCACGAAACACGCCTTCGCGCTGCATCTTCTTTTTCAGCGCCTTCAGCGCCTGGTCCACGTTATTATCGCGTACAACAACCTGCACGTATTCGTTCCAGTCGTAGTTAGGGTTAGAAAATGGCCGCAAGGGCTGAATAGCCTCGCGGAGGAGGAGCAATAGCCAAACTTTTCACAAATGTCCACCCGCAACCGGCAGATTATTCAAATTCTCTGAAAAATGAGTAATTTTATGGGGTTAAGGCGTACTCAGGCGGGCCTCCGCCAGGTCTGCGGCAACCATTTCGTGAATCAGTTGCCGAAAGTCTGTTGTGGGAGCCCAGCCCAGCATTTGCCGGGCTTTACTGGCGTCGCCGCACAAATTATCGGTCTCGGCCGGACGAAAATGCTTCGAATCAACTGCCACAAGGACATTTCCCGTCGCAATATCGACGCCCACCTCATCCACGCCCGATCCGCGCCAGTCCAGGGTCAGGCCCGCTTCTGCAAAGGCCAGCGTGGCGAATTCCCGCACTGAATGGGCCACCCCGGTCGCCAGCACCCAGTCTTCGGAGGTGGGATGCTGCATCATGCGCCACATGCCCTCCACATAGTCCCTGGCATGGCCCCAGTCGCGTCTGGCGTCCAGGTTGCCTAGATAGAGCCGCTGTTGCCGGCCCAGCGTAATGGCCGCCACCGCGCGGGTAATTTTGCGGGTGACAAAGCTTTCGCCGCGCATCGGGCTTTCATGATTGAACAGAATGCCGTTGCAGGCATACAGGCCATAGGCCTCCCGGTAATTGATCGTAATCCAGTGGGCGTACAGCTTTGCGGCTGCATAGGGGCTGCGTGGATAAAACGGCGTCGTTTCATTCTGCGGGGTTTGTGTGGCGTTGCCATACAGTTCGGAGGTCGACGCCTGATAGAATTTTGTCCGTTGCTCCCGGCGCATAATGCGAATCGCTTCCAGAAGCCGTAATGGGCCGATGGCATCGGCATTGGCGGTGTATTCCGGGGTTTCGAAGCTGACCTGCACATGGCTTTGCGCCGCCAGATTGTAAATTTCATCCGGGCTGGTTTCCTGCACGATGCGGATCATATTGCCGGAATCGGTCACGTCGCCAAAATGCAGATAAAAGTTTGTCTGTTGCTGCTGTTGAGCGTGATATAGACTGTCGATCCGGCCAGTGTTAAACGAGGATGAACGCCGCATAACGCCATGTACTTTATAACCCTTGGCAAGTAATAATGCCGCCAGATAAGCGCCATCCTGGCCCGTAACACCGGTAATCAGCGCCACCTTTTGCGACAATTTTTGATCTCCCGATTTCTGCACGGCCTATTAGGCAATTTGCCACTCACCAGTGCAAGGGTAAACTGGCCTTGCCCTGAACCCCGCAACACACAATAATCACAATTGATAGATTAAGTTAAAAACATCGAAGGATTGAGGATTTCATGTCTAAAGAAGCTGTAACCCCGGTTCCCGCCGCGACACTGATGCTGATTCGGGATGGGGCGGACGGATTGGAAGTATTCATGGTGGAGCGTCACCATCAGATCGATTTTGCCACGGGGGCGCTGGTGTTCCCTGGCGGCAAGATAGACAAGGCGGATTTCGAGCCAGGTATTCGGGACCGGTGCGAAAATGCCGCCCGGTTTTCCGAACTGGAACTGGCGCTGCGCGTCGGCGGCATCCGCGAGGCATTCGAGGAATGTGGCGTGCTGCTTGCCCATGATGCGGGCGGCGCGGGGCTTGTCGCGGCGGAGCGTCTGCGCGGGCTGGAACATTACCGCAAGAAGCTGGTTGATGGCGAAATCACCATGCTGGAATTTCTGCTGAAAGAAAATCTGGTGCTGTTGCCGGAAAATCTGGTGCCGTTCGCGCACTGGATTACGCCGCCCATGGTGCCCAAGCGCTTCGACACGCATTTTTTCATTATCGAAGCGCCGGCCGATCACATCGCCCTGCATGATGGCCATGAATCTGTTGACTCAGTATGGATCAAGCCCGCCAAAGTGCTCGAAGAGGGGGATGCCGGACGCCGGACGGTTATCTTTCCGACCCGCATGAACGTGCAGAAGCTTGGCCATTCCAGATCTGTCAAAGAAGCATTGGCCAACGCCCGCGCCAGCAAGATTGTCACCGTTTTGCCGCAAATGATGAAAGGCGAAAATGGCCCCTATCTCAAAATTCCCGAGGAAGCCGGTTACGATGTTTCTATCCATCCCCTGCCGGAAGGGCGCGGCTAAAAAGCTGTTAACTGCGGTTTTTCTGGCGCTGGTTTTTCTGGCGCCGGATGCCGCCCCTGCCCAGACTGTGCCCGGCATTGCGCCGGGCTTTGCAACGCTCGAAGAAATATACACTGTACGCAATATCGCCGTGGATGAAACAGCAGATACGGCGTCGGCGGCGCGTGATATTGCCTTGTCCGCCGCGCGGCATACTGCGTTCAGCCGTTTGACGCGCCGTATCGTGCTGCCACAGGATCTGATGCGGGTGGCTTCGCCAACAGATGATGCGCTCACCAATCTCATTACGGATTTTGAGGTTGCGGATGAAAAAAGCCGGGGACAGCGATATCTTGCACACCTGACCATGCGCTTTGACCCGGAAAAGGTTCGCGCCCTGTTTCGTCAGTCCAATATTCGTCACAGCGAAACCAGCGCCAAATCCATGCTGATCCTTCCGGTTTATGACGACCCGGCAGGACGGTTGCTATGGGAAGCAAATGCATGGCGCGATGCGCTGCGTGCCGCCGTTGCGAATGCGGGCGCTGCGGATGACCGGCTGTCGCCGCTGCTGTTGCCTTTGGGTGATGTCGAAGACGTGTCGGCGGTCAGTGCGGATCAGGCTGCCGCAGGGGACATGCAACGGCTGAGGAGCATAGCACAACGCTACAAGGCAGACGGTGTTTTGCTGATGCACGCCGTGCAGTCTTCAGGCCAGGGTGCAACTGGCGGTCTTGCCTTTGATGTAACCTTGCGCCACCTGGGCGCCGGACAGGAAACTGTGCGGATCGAACGTTTCGAAGGCGCCCCCGGCGAAGCAACGCAACAGATATTGCAACGTGCGGCGCTGATGCTGGTGCGTGGTATTCAGGAGGAGTGGCTCGTAGAATCCGCGCTGGATTTCTCCCAGCAGGCATCCCTGGAAGTTTCTGCGCAATTAACCTCTTTGCCAGAGTGGCTGGCCATTCAGAAGCGTTTAACAGACACACCGATGATCCAGCGGGTTGATCTGCGCGCATTATCGGTAACCGGTGCGCAGGTAATTTTGCATTTTCTGGGGACGCCGGAAAAACTGGCCTCTGCATTGTCGCAACATGGGTTGACGCTTTCGCAAGAGGCCGGACAGTGGCAGTTGCGATAGATCAGTCATGGGGACAACTGTGAACATCGCCAATCTTGTAACGCTGCTGCGCCTGCTGCTGGCGCCGGTTGTCATCTGGCTTTTGCTTGAAGGGCAGGCAAGTATGGCGTTTGCCCTGTTTCTGTTTGCGGGCATCACCGACGCCATCGATGGCATGATTGCCAAACGTTTTAATCAGGAGACAGAACTGGGCGCCTATCTTGACCCGGTTGCGGACAAGGTGCTGCTGGTCAGCATCTTTGTCACGCTTGGGATTTTGCAGGAACTGCCTGCCTGGCTGGTATTGCTGGCGGTCAGCCGGGATGCGCTGATCGTGGGCGGCGTGTTATTGTCCTATACGCTGGGTAATCCGCTGGTAATGAATCCGCTATGGATCAGCAAGATCAATACGGTGGTGCAAATTGCGCTTGTGGCGGCGGTGCTGGCGCACATGGCCTTTCCCGAACAACAGGCCGCGATGGCCGGTCTGGCAATCAGCTATGCGGTCTGGCTTACGGCGTTCACCACGGCGTCGTCGGGTGGCGCATATATATTTACCTGGGTCAGGGCAATGAATTCCCCGGCCGGAACGATGGATTTATGATCGTATGAGCCCACGCAGCCAGATGCTGTTTTGGTTGGTGGCGGCAGTAGTGGTGGGATTTCTGCTATTTGTGCTGCGCGGGGTATTGCTGCCTTTTGTTGCGGGGATGGCGATTGCGTTTCTGTTTGATCCCGTTGCGGATAGGTTGCAGAGTTGGGGCTTGTCCCGGATTGTGGCGACCAGCGTGATCACGGCGGGATTTTTTCTGCTGTTGATTGCAGCGCTGATTTTACTGGCGCCGGTAATTACCGCAGAAGTACAGGCCTTCGCGGAATCCCTGCCTGATTATATGGCGCGCGCCCGGCGCCTGCTTGAAACGCCTGCGCTGGAACGCCTGCGGCTGATGATCGCATCGCCAACCAGCGCCAGTCAGCCGGAACAGTTTTCTGGCATGATCAGGGATATGACGGGTTGGCTTGCGGGCTTGCTGGGACAGGCGCTTAGCGGCGGTCTGGCATTTTTCAATATTCTGTCGCTGATGTTTTTGACACCCTTCGTATCCTTTTATTTTTTGCTGGACTGGGACCGGATGGTTGCGCGCATCGACGCGCTGTTGCCGCAAAAATATGCTGCGACAATCCGGCAACTGATGAGCGAAATCAATGAAATGCTGGCCGGGTTCATCCGTGGGCAGATCAGTGTGTGTTTTCTTCTGGCCACGTTTTATGGTGTTAGCCTGTCCCTTGCCGGTCTGAAATTCGGTCTGATTGCGGGCATCATTGCGGGCGCGCTGAGTTTTGTGCCTTTTCTTGGCGCGTTGACAGGGCTGATGCTTTCACTGGGGCTGGCAGTGGTGCAATATTGGCCGGAACTGACGCCGATAGGAATTATCGTTGCCATTTTTGTTGCGGGTCAGACGCTGGAAGGAAATTTCCTCACGCCGCGTCTGGTTGGCAAACGGGTACGGCTCCATCCATTGTGGATCATTTTTGCACTATTGGCTTTTGGCGCATTGCTGGGGTTCACGGGCATGCTGCTGGCCATTCCGTTAGCGGCGGCGGCGGGTGTTTTGGTGCGTCATGGCCTGCTTGTATATATGCAAAGTCAGCTTTTTCTCGAAACGCCAGTGCAAAAGGGGAGGGGCGATGGACCGGCAGCTGGTTCTTGATTTGCCGCATCGTCCGGCACAGGGGCGCGAGGATTTTCTGGTCGCGGCCTGTAACGAAGATGCGGTCGCCTGGATTGACCGCTGGCCGGACTGGCAGGGCGGATCGCTTGCCCTGTACGGCGCGACAGGTTCCGGCAAAAGCCATCTGGCCGAAGTGTGGCGCGCCAGAAGCGGCGGCGTACTGATTGATGCATCAGATTTGACGGTCAGTGCAGTGCCTGAAATTGCCAGGGCGGGCGCCGTGATACTGAACCATGCTGATACTGCGGGTGAAGAAGTGGCGTTGCTGCATCTGATAAATCTGCTGCGTCAGGATGGCGGCTTTTTGCTGTGTCTCTCGGACGAAGCGCCAGGACGATGGAACACGCAACTTGCGGATTTACGTTCGCGCCTGATCGCCATGCAGTCCGTTGGTATTGCGGAACCGGACGATCATTTGCTGGGCGCAGTGATGTTAAAGCTGCTTTCTGATCGTCAATTACGTGTGCCGCTGGAGGTCATCAGTTTTCTGGTCGCGCGCATCGAACGCTCTTTTGCCGCCGCCCGCACCATGGTCGTCACGCTGGACAGACTGGCGGCAGGCGAAATGCGACCGCTAACGATAGCTTTGGCGCGCAAGGCGCTCGCACAGATGACCAGGATCAGTAATAATAGCGCCAATAATAGCGCCAGCTGAAAAAAAGGAGCAAATAAGCATGGATCTGGGTATCAGCGGAAAACGGGCTCTGGTCTGTGCCGCAAGCAAGGGATTGGGCAGGGCTTGCGCCATGCATCTGGCCCGCGAAGGCGCCGAAGTGACCATCGTGGCACGCACCCTGGACAGCCTGGAAAAGGCGGCGGCGGATATTTGCGCCGATAGTGGCGCAAAGGTCACGATTGCTGTCGGCGATGTGGCGACAGACGAAGGCCGTCAGGCCGCACTTGCCGCGTGCCCACAACCCGATATCCTTGTCGCCAATTGCGGCGGCCCGCCGCCCGGTGATTTCCGTCAGTTCAGCCGCGAAGACTGGATCAGGGCGTTTGACGCTAACATGATGAGCTCGATTGAGCTGATCAAGGCAACGGTCGATGGCATGATCGCGCGCAAATTCGGGCGGATCATCAATATCACCAGTGCGGCGGTAAAAAATCCGATTCCGGCCCTTGGCCTCTCAAACGGCATCCGGGCCGGACTGACCGGCTTTGTGGCCGGTCTTTCACGTGAAACGGTGCGCTATAATGTCACCATCAATAATCTGCTGCCTGGACCGTTTGACACGGACCGGTTGCGGGGCGGGTTTCTGGCGCGCACCCGCAGCGGCGGTCAAAGCATGGAGGAGGTCGCTGCAAAGGCGGCGGCGGCGAACCCGGCCGGCCGGTTTGGCGACCCGGACGAATTTGGCGCGGCCTGCGCCTTTCTGTGTAGTCAGTATGGGGGCTTTATAACGGGTCAGAATTTGGTAATGGATGGCGGCGATTATCGTGGCATGCTGTAAACCATCAAGATTGTCATAAATGCTTTAGAAAGCCGCTTTACGCTATTTTAGGGCACGAGTTTCTGAGCGGGAGAGAAAAGTGAGCAAGCCTGGTGCAGCAGGAGAGATAGCGGTGCAGGGCAAAATCCCTGTGCGCGATTTGGACGCCATGGCCCCGGGCGAGCTGTTTATCAACCGTGAAATGTCCTGGCTTGCCTTCAACCGCAGGGTTATGGAAGAGGCCGAAAATGCCGCCCATCCCATTCTTGAACGGTTGCGCTTCCTGTCCATCTCGGCCTCGAATCTGGATGAATTTTATACGGTCAGGGTGGCCGGTCTGCATGCGCAAATGCGTGCGGGCATCACCGGGCTAAGCCAGGACGGGCTGGCGCCGGCCGAGCAGGTGGAGCGCGTACACAACGCCGCCAGCGCGCTGATGGCGGCGCAGGGGGAATGCTGGGATAATCTGAAAAAGGAAATGCGCACTGTTGGCATCATGGTGCTTTCCCCGCATGAACTGAATGATGCTGATCGGGCATGGCTTGAGGATCAGTTTCTCAACAGCTATTTTCCGGTGCTGACGCCGCTTGCGATTGATCCCGCGCATCCGTTTCCGTTTATTCCGAATTTTGGTTTTTGTGTTGTTATGCAGCTTCGCCGTTTTTCCGACGGACGATTGATGCAGGCGCTGTTGCCGCTGCCGCATCAGGTACCGCGCTTTATACGCATGCCGGATGAGGATTTTACCGGCGGGCGTGAGGTGCGCTTTCTTGCCCTCGAAAACCTCATTGCGTTGTTTTTGGACCGGCTGTTCCCTGGCTATGAACTGATGGCCAGCGGTTCATTCCGGGTTATCCGCGACAGTGAAATTGAAGTTGACGAAGAAGCGGAAGATCTTGTCCGTAATTTTGAAACCGCGTTGCGCCGCCGCCGTCGCGGGAATGTGGTGCGGCTCAGCATTGAAGCAAGCATGCCCGATGAACTGCGCGAATTTGTGGTGCGTGAAATGGAAGTCAGCGCGCGGGAGATTGTTATTGTAAAAGGGGCGCTGGGGCTTGCCAGCACGCGCCAGTTAATTATCGATGAGCTGTCCGATCTGTTGTTCCCGCCGTTTAACGCGCGTTTCCCGGAGCGTATCCGTGATCATGGCGGCGACTGTTTTGCAGCCATCCGCGCCAAGGATATTGTTGTTCATCATCCCTATGAATCTTTCGACGTCGTGGTGCAGTTCCTGCGCCAGGCTGCGGTCGATCCCGATGTCGTCGCGATCAAGCAGACATTGTACCGCGCAGGATGGGATAGCCCCATCGTCAAGGCGCTGATCGAGGCGGCCGAGAACGGAAAATCCGTTACCGCGCTTGTTGAATTGAAGGCGCGCTTTGACGAAGCGGCGAATATTCAACTGGCCCGGGAAATGGAACGCGCCGGCGTCCAGGTGGTGTTCGGTTTCATGCAGTTAAAGACTCACGCAAAGGTTAGTCTGGCTGTGCGCAGGGAAGGCAGGGAACTGCGCTCCTATGTGCATTTTGGCACCGGCAACTATCATCCGGTGAATGCGCGTATCTATACCGATCTGTCGCTGTTCAGCGCCGATCCGCTATTATGCCGCGACGCCGCGCAATTCTTCAATTATTGCACAGGCTATTCGGAACCGGCGCAATTGTCAAAAATTGCCATGTCGCCCATTAATCTGCGCGCCCGCCTCATGGGCCATATCGAGACAGAAATTAATTTTGCAAAGGCGGGCAAACCGGCGGATATATGGCTCAAGCTGAATTCCCTGGTGGACCCGGAAGTAATCAAGGCGCTATACCGGGCCTCGCAGGCGGGCGTGCATATAGAGCTAGTCGTGCGCGGCATTTGCTGCCTGCGCCCCGGCGTTCCAGGATTTTCGGAAAACATTCGTGTACGTAGTATTGTGGGGCGGTTTCTTGAACATTCACGGATTTTCTGTTTTGGCAATGGGCATGGGCTGCCCTCCAGCAAGGCCGTCATCTATATCAGTTCGGCCGATATCATGCCGCGCAACCTTGATTTTCGTGTTGAGGCTCTGGTGCCGATAGAAAATCCGACGGTGCATAAGCAGGTGCTGGATCAGGTTATGATCGCCAATCTGAAGGACAATGTTCAGACGTGGGAGTTGCGCCCGGACGAAACCTATGTGCGTATCAAGCCCGCGCCGGGAGAGGCGCCGTTTTGCGCGCATGATTATTTCATGAATAATCCAAGTCTTTCCGGCCGGGGCGAGGCCTATGCCAAAGACCGCCCCAAACCGGTGCCATTGTTTGACGGTAAGGCAACCAATGTCTGAATCGAAAACTTCATCTGTGCTGAAATATAATGCGCCGGCTTCTGGCCTGAATAATAATTCTGAAAAACTGATTGGCGTGATTGATGCCGGATCAAATTCGGTGCGCCTGGTGGTTTATGACGGGTTGCGCCGCACGCCCATTCCGCTATTCAACGAAAAAGTTTTTTGCGGACTTGGAAAATCGGTTGCCGCCACAGGCCGCATAGAAGGAGAGGCGGCTGAATCCGCCCGCGCCACATTGCGCCGTTTTGCGTTGCTGTTGCGTGCCATGAATGTCGGCCAGGTAGAGGCTGTGGCGACCGCCGCATCGCGTGACGCCGAAAATGGCGCAGAATTTATTGCAGAGTTGTCACATGAGATCGGTATCAATATCCGCATTATTTCGGGCGCTGAGGAAGGCCACCTCTCTGCCCTGGGTGTTCTGGCGGGTAATCCACGCGCAACCGGGCTGGCGGGGGATCTGGGTGGCAGCAGTATAGAACTGATCGCCATCGGTGAAGGCACGCACGGGCAGGCGGAAACATTGCCTATTGGCCCACTGAAAGTAAAAAAGGCGACTGTTGAGCAACTGGATCGCCGGATAGATGAATTGCTCGCCAGTCAGCAATGGCTGTCAAATTTTGCTGGTGATACATTTTATGCGGTGGGCGGATCCTGGCGGGCGCTGGCGCAGGTGCATATGGAAAGCATTGATCATCCTGTCCATGTTATCCATGAATACGCCATCGCAGCGCCCGAGGCGTTACGTTTCACCGGGGAAATCGCCCGCATGACGCAGGCGCAACTGGAGGCGCTTCCCGGTTTGTCAAAGCGGCGCGCAGAGACAGCCGCACCGGCTGCCGCCGTGCTGAACCGGTTGCTGCGGCGCACACAGGTGCGTCGTGTGGTGTTTTCGGCCTATGGCTTGCGCGAGGGCCTGTTGTTTGACCAATTGCCCAAAACCCTTCAGGCGCGCGATCCGCTGCTTGCCGCCTGCGAGGAAAAGGGCGCGCGGCAGGGGCGTTTCCCCGAACATGCGGACGAAATCACCCGCTGGACTTCTGCCCTGTTTGAAAATGAAAGCGAATCATCCTTGCGCCTGCGTCACTGCGCCAGTTTGCTGAGTGATATTGGCTGGCGTGTGCATCCCGATCATCGGGCCAATCAGTGCCTGATGGAGGTTATTAACGCGCAATTTGTGGGCATTACCCATCATGGCCGCGCGATGCTGGCGCTGGCGATTTATTTCCGCTACCGGGGTGAAATGGCGGAAGGCGCGGTCGGGCGGCTTTGGGCGTTCGCAGGTGAAGCAGCCGAAAATGCACGGATTTTGGGGCTGGCGCTGCGTCTTGCGCACACAATATCGGGGGGAACGGCGGGTATTTTGCAGAATTGCAGCCTGCGCCTGCAACCGGGCGAATTGCGCCTGCACCTGCCTGCCGGCTATGGGGACCTCGCCGGGGAGGCCCTGCACAAGCGTTTACGTCAATTGGCCCAGGCCCTGGGACGCAAGCCGCGAACGATAATCGGCTGAATGCCGGGCCTTACACCTAAACAATTCTGGCGATAGCCTGACATTCGGTTGCTTTTGTGCCGGTTCTTTGGCATGTTGCGCCCCGGCCCGGGGGGCGGTCGGCGTATGACGGCGGCTGCGGTTCCACATATTAATTCTTAGAGGGAAGCTTCATGAGCACAGTACTTGAGCTCGTTATTGGCTGCGGCCTGTTGGCAGTCGTGTACGGCATTATCACCAGCCGCGCGATATTGTCGGCAAGTCCCGGCAATGCGCGTATGCAGGAAATCGCGGCGGCAATTCAGGAAGGCGCAAGCGCCTATCTGAACCGTCAGTACACCACCATTGCCATCGTCGGCGCAGTGATTTTTGCACTGGTCTGGCGCCTGTTAGGGCCACTCGTTGCAGGCGGCTTTGTGATTGGCGCAGTACTTTCGGGCGCGGCCGGTTTTATCGGCATGCTGATTTCCGTGCGCGCCAATGTGCGCACGACACAGGCGTCCAGTGAAAGTCTGGCGGCCGGACTTAGCATGGCGTTTCGTTCCGGCGCCGTTACCGGCATGCTGGTTGCGGGTTTGGCATTGCTGTCGGTTTCGGTTTATTACGCCGTGCTAACTGGCCCGCTTGGCTTTCAGCCAGGTGACCGCACTGTCATCGACGCACTGGTGGCGCTGGGTTTTGGCGCTTCGCTGATTTCGATTTTTGCCCGTCTGGGTGGTGGCATCTTTACCAAAGGCGCTGACGTGGGCGGCGATCTGGTCGGCAAGGTCGAAGCTGGTATCCCGGAAGATGATCCGCGCAATCCCGCCACCATCGCCGACAATGTGGGCGACAATGTGGGCGACTGCGCCGGCATGGCGGCCGATCTGTTCGAAACCTATGCCGTGACCGTGGTTGCGACCATGGTTCTGGCCTCGATCTTTTTCGATGGCGCCCTTGAACAACAACTGATGCTGCTGCCACTGGCTATTGGCGGCGTGTGCATTCTCACCTCGATCATCGGCACGTATTTTGTGCGTCTGGGTTCGAACAACTCCATCATGGGCGCGCTGTATAAAGGCTTCATCGCCTCGTCGGTGCTCTCGCTCCTTGCGCTCTATCCTGTGATTTCGCACGTACTCGGCATGGAAACCTCCATGACCGTGGGCGCGCTTAGCTTTACTGGCATGGATCTGTTCTGGTGTGGCGTGACCGGGCTGGCGGTGACGGGTCTGCTGATCTGGATCACCGAATATTACACCGGCACCAATTTCCGTCCGGTGCAAAGCATTGCGCAGGCCTCGGTTACCGGGCACGGCACAAACGTCATTCAGGGCCTTGCGGTATCAATGGAATCGACCGCATTGCCGGCACTGGTGATCGTTGCGGGCATCATCATTACCTATACGCTGGCAGGCCTGTTCGGCATTGCCATCGCGGTAACGACCATGCTGGCGCTTGCGGGCATGGTGGTGGCGCTCGATGCGTTCGGTCCCGTGACCGATAATGCAGGCGGCATTGCCGAAATGGCAAAGCTGGATGAGAAGGTGCGCAAAACCACCGACGCGCTGGATGCGGTGGGTAACACCACCAAAGCCGTGACCAAGGGGTATGCCATTGGCTCGGCTGGTCTGGGCGCGCTGGTGCTGTTTGCGGCCTATACCGAAGATCTGAAATACTTCATCGCCCATCCGGTTGAATTCCCGTCCTTTGCAGGCGTTGTTCTGGATTTCTCGCTTGGCAACCCCTATGTCGTGGTTGGACTGTTCATTGGCGGTCTGCTGCCCTATCTGTTCGCGTCCATGGGCATGATGGCGGTCGGTCGTGCGGCCGGTTCAATCGTCGAAGAAGTGCGCCGTCAGTTCCGTGAAATGCCGGGCATCATGAAGGGTACGCAAAAGCCGGATTATTCCGCAGCGGTGGATATGCTCACCAAGGCGGCGATCAAGGAAATGATCGTTCCCTCACTGCTTCCGGTGCTGTCGCCCATCGTGCTGTATTATGTGATCAACGCGATTGCCGGGCAGGGCGCCGCACTTTCGGCGGTGGGCGCCATGCTGATGGGCGTCATCGTAACCGGCCTGTTCCTGGCCCTGTCGATGACCTCTGGCGGCGGCGCATGGGATAACGCCAAGAAGTACATCGAAGACGGCCATCACGGCGGCAAGGGCTCTGAGGCCCACAAGGCCGCAGTCACCGGCGACACCGTAGGCGACCCCTACAAGGACACCGCCGGTCCGGCTGTCAACCCGATGATCAAGATCACCAACATCGTCGCCCTGCTCCTCCTGGCGGTCCTGGCGCACGGGTAAGTTCACGAGACCCGCAAAAAAAAGGCCGCTCCGAAATGGGCGGCCTTTTTTATTGCTGAAATGGGATGTTTACTTCTTGCCACCACCACCAGGCCCCTGATCGTTGCCGGTACCGGAGAAGCGGCCGAAATTGCCGAACATCTGTTCGAGGAAGGTCAGTTCCTTGCCCTTGGTGGGGGTTTCACGGCCGACCAATTGTACCGGGCGGCCATCGGCCATGGTGTAGCGGCGTGTGCTGGCGACATTGCCTTTTTTGTCAAACTCGACCGCCACAATGGTGCGCTCCAGAACCTTGGGGTCCAGAAACGCTATCCGTTCCTGCCGGGTGGAAATATAAAACCACACATCGGTATCGAATGTTGCGGTAGCCGATGGCGTGCCCAGCGTATCGGATACAGATTGCTGGTTATCCACACCTTCTTTTACCGCCGCGAGGGCTTCTTCATCTATGATATGACCGCGCAGTTCGGTGGTCGGGCTACAGGCCGCAAGCAGCCCCGCCACTATTGCCGCCTGGGCAATATGGTTAAGCCTGCGGGGGCGTGAAACAGTCCGGGAATTCTGTCTTGGTGTTTTCATGGTGGTTGACGTACCTTGCGGCGCAAATAAGTGCAATAGAGCTGATTTTCATAGGGCCGTAAAATTATGATTCTGTCGCGATTTTTTGGGCGCAAAAAAGACGATGCCACCGCCCATGAACTCTATGTTATATTGGCCGGGCAGGCTAGGCAGCCGGTATTCTACCGCGATGGCGGCGTTCCCGACAGCCTGGACGGGCGCTTCGACATGCTGGCCCTGCATCTGTTTCTGGTGCTGCGCCGCCTGAGCGGTGCGCAGTCCGGCGGCGCACGGGCTGAACTGGCGCAGCAGCTATTTGACGTGATGTTCGGTGATATGGACCGCAGTTTGCGTGAAATGGGGGTAGGCGATCTGACCGTCGGCAAAAGGATCCGCGCCATGAGCGAGGCCTTTTATGGCCGGGTAGAGGCCTATGAGGCAGGCCTTCAGGCATCCGGTGAGGACACCCTGTTGATGGACGCGCTGGCGCGCAACCTGTATCGGGGCAACCCGCCCGCCCCCGCGAAGCTGGCGCGCATGGCGGCCTATATGCGTGATGTGGCGGCGGTGCTGGCGCAACAGGCCGACGAAGATTTTCTGGCCGGCAGGCTGAATTTCACAGTTCCACCGGTATTTGACTGATCAGGATACAACCATGAGCGCTTCAGAAGAAACGGACCTGCCAATTCATGTTATCTTCAACATCGAAAAGCTGGGTGCACTGCCTTCAATCGTAAAGACCAAAGCCGATTCTGCCACCTGTAAGGCGATAGCGGAATATCTGGGCGTGGACGCCGTTGAGAATTTTCAGTCAGAACTGGCCGTGCGGCGCTGGCGCAGGCATGGCGCGACAGTCGAAGGCATGGTCAGCGCAGATATTGTGCAGCCCTGCGTGGTGACGCTGGAGCCTGTCCTTACGCATGTAAACGAAACAGTCTTTGCACGCTTCCTGCCCGCACCCATGTTGCAGCCGGAAAAATCTACGGATGATGAGATTGTGATCGACCCGCTGGCCGAAGATCCGCCCGAGCCATTTGACGGGCGCGAAATCAATCTGGGTCTGCTGCTGCTGGAGCATCTGGCGCTGGGAATCGATCCCTATCCACGCGCGCCGGGCGCGGTAATCCCTGCGTCACTCACGCAAGCAGCGGCCGAATCGGAAAAGCGGCCAAATCCGTTTCAGGTTCTGGCGCAGTTACGCGATAAACTGGACCGTTGAGAAAACGCAGAGAGAGAATCAGTCTTCCTGTGCGGGAAGAACCTGCCGGCCGCGATATTTTCCGGATTTCAGGTCAATGTGGTGCGGACGCACCAACTCGCCTGATTCTTTGCTTTCCTGATAGACCGAGCCAGGAATGGCGTCGTGTGAACGGCGCATCCCGCGCTTCGACGGGGTGGTTTTTCTTTTAGGAACTGCCATAATCGTGGCCCTTAATACGGGTAAATGGTACGGGTAACGAACGCCCGGGAACCGGTGCCAGACGGCGCTCAGCAAGGCGCGCAAACTAGTCCGCATCGTCGAATCTGTCAAGCATCCATCTAAAATGCCGGAAGGTGGGCAATCGTATGATTTGATTATGTAACGTGGGGACAGAATAGCTTGGAATTAGCTGGTTATTTGGCTATTCAGGTGCACGACATGCAACAAAAACGACATAATTCTCATTTGGCTCTCCGGTGATCCGGGAGTTGGCAATCGAAGGGAAACACAGACAAGTTGGCGCAAACTGACAAAAATCTTCTGACCATTTCGCTGGATGCGATGGGCGGGGATGCCGCCCCCGGGATGGTCCTGGAGGGTGCAGCCATTATATGCGCGCAGGATGCGGGGGTGCGTTTTGTGCTGTTCGGCGATGAACAGCGCCTGCGGCCTCTGATTGCCCGGCACCCGGCCCTGATAGGGCGGTACGAGCTGCGCCATACGGATGAGGTCGTTACCGCCGATGACAAGCCAAGCCAGATTGTGCGCCGGGGGCGTGGCACCAGCATGTGGAAGGCCATCGCCATGGTTAAGGATGGCGAAGCTTCTGTCGTCATATCCGCAGGCAATACCGGTGCGCTGATGGCCATGTCGGTATTGCAACTGCGGACCATGGAGGGGATATACCGTCCCGCCATCGCTTCGACCTGGCCCGGCCCAACCCATCAGAAGGTGGTGCTGGACCTGGGGGCCAATCTGGAATGTGATGAAGACAGCCTGGTGCAGTTCGCTGTGATGGGGGCGGCCTTTGCCCGTGCGGTTCTGAATATTGCCCAGCCACGGGTTGGTCTGCTGAATGTCGGCGAAGAAGAGCAGAAAGGCCATGAATATGTCCGGCACGCCGCACGCAAACTACGGATGGCGTCACAGGACTCCATGAACTTTACAGGTTTCGTGGAAGGCACTGATTTGGGGGCGGATACAGTGGATGTCATCGTCACGGATGGGTTCACGGGTAATGTTGCGCTGAAAACAGGTGAGGGCTCTGCCCGGTTGATCTTTCAGGTGCTGGGCGAGGCTATGCGCAGTTCGATTTTCACCAGGCTGGCTTATCTGCTCGCACGGCCAGCGTTCCGAATCCTGCGCGACAAGTTTAATCCTAGCGATCTGAATGGCGGCGTGTTTCTGGGGCTGAATGGTCTGGTGATCAAAAGCCATGGCGGGGCCGATAGCGCCGGATTTGCCCACGCCATCAAAACGGGCATCGAAATGGCGCGTTCTGATCTGGTTGCGCGGATAGGCATTGATCTTAAGAAATATGACGAGCTGTTCAAGCTAACAGTAGAAAGAAGAATGGAAAACGCTGTCAATGAAAATGCCGGTGCGGAGGTGAATGCAAGGTGAGCACGATCAGATCGGTCATATGTGGCGCCGGCGGATATCTACCCGAACGCATCGTGAAAAACGAAGAACTGGCCAGGATGGTGGATACCAGTGATGACTGGATCGTCGAACGCACGGGCATTCGCGAACGCCATATTGCTGCGGATGGGGAAATGACGTCCGACCTGGCCCTGGCCGCCGCCCGCCGCGCCCTGAAAGATGCCGATATGGATGCATCTGAAGTGGACCTGATCGTGCTGGCGACGGCCACGCCGGACCAGACCTTTCCCGCCACCGCTACAAAAGTACAAGCCGCCCTTGGGATAACCCGTGGAGCGGCTTTTGATATTCAGGCTGTCTGCACCGGTTTTGTGTATGCGCTGGCAATCGCGGATAATTTTCTGAAACTGGGGCAATTCCGGTGCGCGCTTGTGATCGGCGCAGAAACTTTTTCGCGCATTCTGGACTGGCAGGATCGCGGCACCTGTGTGCTGTTTGGCGACGGCGCAGGCGCGGTCGTGCTCAAGGCGGAGGCGTCAACCGGCGCACTGAGTGATCGCGGCATTCTGACCACGCATTTATATGCCGATGGACGCCACCATGATCTGCTCTATGTGGATGGCGGGCCGTCTTCCACGGGCACAACCGGGCATCTGCGCATGAACGGCAAGGAAGTGTTCAAGCATGCGGTCACCAACATGTCGGGCGCCGTGAACGAAGCGCTGTCGGCGACCGGTCTTCGCGCCAGCGACATAGACTGGATCGTGCCGCATCAGGCCAACAAGCGAATCATTGATGCAACGGCAAAGAAGCTGGGGATTCCGCCGGAAAAAGTCGTGCAGACAGTCGGCCTGCATGGCAACACATCTGCGGCGTCAATTCCCCTGGCGCTGAGTTGCGCGGTGGCCGATGGCCGCATCAGAAAGGGCCAGCTTGTGCTAATGGAAGGCATGGGCGGCGGCTTTACCTGGGGTTCGGCGCTGGTGCGCTGGTAGAGATTCGATTTTACATAAACATTTACCGCTATCTATTTGACAAAAAGCTTTTTATTCGCGCAAGATGCGTTTTTGCAGGTTGGTCATTCTGGGCTATGCGGCTCATCCCCTACGCTAGGTTTCTATGTCATGGCTTCGGGGGACAGAAGAAGGGGAAAAACCATGGGAACAGTAACCCGTGCGCAACTTAGCGAAGCCGTTCACAAGGAAGTGGGACTTTCACGCAGCGATTCGGCGCAGCTTGTCGAATCGGTTCTGGATGAAGTGTGCAACGAGCTGGTCAGCGGCAAGGTAGTCAAAATTTCTTCCTTCGGTTCTTTTTCTGTGCGTGGAAAAGGTGGCCGCATAGGGCGCAATCCAAAAACCGGCGAGGAGGTTCCCATCGCGCCGCGCCGCGTATTGGTGTTCCGTCCCTCCCATGTGCTGAAAGAAATCATTAACAGCGCCGCGAGCAAGCCTGGCGGCAGCAGCCCAGCCGCAGACTGAGTCACACAGTGCAGAAATCAGCAGACGCCTTTCGCACAATAAGCGAGGTGGCTGAGGAACTTGATGTTCCCCAGCATGTCCTGCGCTTTTGGGAAAGCAAATTCATCCAGATAAAACCCCTGAAGCGGGCAGGCGCCCGGCGCTATTACCGGCCCGATGATGTGGCTCTGCTGCGGGGTATTCGCGGGCTTCTGTATAGCGATGGCTACACCATCAAGGGCGTGCAAAAGGTTTTGAAAGAGCGCGGCGCGCGCTTCGTCGGCGGTGGCGCAGGCGCGCCTGTCGTTGAGAAGGTTGTGGCCGTTGAGCCGGCGCCAGCACCGGCGCCAAAGACAGCGGCCAGGCGGCGCAGTGCCGAATCTGATCCCAACGAAATACCGCTACCATTTTTTATGCCGGATTTTCTCAAATCGCCCGCCGCATCAGCGGCTACAGCGGACAAGCCGGTAAAAGCGGCGCCGCAAGCCCCCGGCATCCCCCCCGCCAAGCGTAAAAAGCTGGAAAAAATCCTGGCCGAACTGGCAACGATTAAAGATTTACTGGCCGGGGACTAGAAACCCCCGTATGCGCAGTTGCCGAACCGGGGGACGCAGAGTATAGTCCGCCGCCTTGGTTGACCCGCCAAGAACTGTCGGAGTGTGGCGCAGCCTGGTAGCGCACTTGTCTGGGGGACAAGGGGTCGTCGGTTCAAATCCGGCCACTCCGACCAGCCTTCGCTGGGTTCGAACCGAACTCTCACTCCATGGCATCTGCGCCTCCTGCTTGCCAAGACAAGCAAAAAGTGTAACCCATGTCTGCGGTACGAAATGTCACCTATGTCTCGGGTCGCTCACATTTCTGTTTGGCGGGGACACGCAAGAACCTGTATTCACTTTTACTTGATTAGATTTTGGCTTGTCCGGCGGCTAGGCTGACAAGGTAAGCGTTGTTAATTGACGGGGTGGGCGTGGAAACCAACACTAGGTTAAGTTGGCGAACCAAGCTGATTTATGGTTTAGGCCGCTCCGCCGAAGGCATCAAAGCGCGCGCCTTCGAGTTTTTTTTATTCTTCTATTATGTACAGGTTCTGGGATTAAGCGGCAGCCTGGCGGGGCTGGCGGTTGGCATCGCGCTAATCTTTGATGCGGTGATTGATCCCTTGATCGGATCATATTCTGATAACCTTCAATCACGTTACGGTCGCCGCCACCCGTTGATGTATGCCTCGATACCGCCGCTGGCCATTACATTCTATTTTTTATTTGATCCGCCTGAAAGACT
>Ga0209851_1000010_pt1 | contig 102772 bp, 94 predicted proteins | sample GWRWT4_14Oct14_FD_187195 | JGI IMG/M metagenome (GOLD analysis project Ga0209851, IMG submission 187195) | Sand microcosm microbial communities from a hyporheic zone in Columbia River, Washington, USA - GW-RW T4_14-Oct-14 (SPAdes) (version 2) | ecosystem: Engineered > Artificial ecosystem >... | reverse complement strand
GCCACTGATTGCTGACCAGCACCACCGGCAGCGCGTGTCGCGCCGCCACTTTCAGCGCCTCTTGCTTTACCGGGCAGGCATCGCCGTCAATGTAGATTTGCATGATGTTCACTGCGCGATATAGCACCTTACGTTTTGTTATGTGCTCGACCAAAACTCAGGCCTGTCACCCCGGATTTATTCCGGGGTCCAGGGCCGCACGCTATGGCCTGAGTTTGTAACCCTAGCCCCCGCAACAAGTGCGGGGTGACAGCGTATGTGGTGGCGTGTGAAGACAATTATTCTTCACGTTTAATCCGCCTGCATCACATCCCGTACAGATCGGCCTTGTCGAGTGTGTTCTGCACGATGCGCACCGAGGCGGCGTCGATCATCATGCCTTCATAGGTGACCGCGCCCTCGCCGCGCGCCAATGCTTCGTCATAGGCCTTGGCCATGGCGCGGGCGCGCAGCACTTCTTTCGGATCGGGCGAGAACACCGCCTGCGCAATATCCACCTGGCTGGGATGGATCGCCCATTTGCCAACCATGCCTAGGATAGAGGCGCGTTCCGCCTCACGCCGGTAGGCGTCGGGATTTTTGAAATTGGCGAACGGCCCATCGACCGGATCGAGCCCGTTGGCGCGCGCGGCGATGGTCATTTTGTAGCGGGTGTAATGCCAGATGTCGCCGGGATAGGCGCTGTCGCCCCCGATATGGCGCACATCAATGCCCTGACTGGCGGAATAATCGCCCATGCCGAAAATCAGACATTCCAGACGCGGCGTGGATTTGGCGATTTCCTCGACATTCATCATGCCTTCGACTTCCTCGATCAGCACTTCGATGCCGATACGGCCTTCGACAAGGCCCAGTTTTTTCTCCAGCTGATTAAGCAGCGTATCGACAAAGGTCAGATCATGCGCCGACTTCGCCTTGGTCAGCATGATGGTGTCGAGATTGCGCCCGGCCTTGGTCACCACTTCGATAATGTCATCATGGCACCATTCGGTGGCGCAATCATTGACCCGCACGCAGCGCACCTTCTTGCCCCAGTCAAGATTATTCAACGCATCGGCAATCATGCCGCGCGCGCCGGGCTTGGCGCTGGGCGCCACCGCGTCTTCCAGATCCAGAAACACATGATCGACATTAGGGATGCCCACCGCCTTGACCATCATTTTTTCGCTGCTGCCGGGCACCGATAGCTGACAGCGCCGGGCGCGCTTGGGACGTTTATTATGATGGGCCATGTTGTTCTCCTGTGATTTGTTTAACTGTAACGTCTCAATAGGTTGTTCGCAAAGCGAGATCAAATTCCTCCCTCCCCCTGCAAGGGGGAGGGCTGGGGTGGGGGTCCAGCAGCGACTGCCCAAGGCAAGGCCGCAATATTATTTACCGCAGCGTTGACCCCCTCCCTAACCCTCCCCCTTGCTGGGGGAGGGAATCCATCCTCCTACGAATAACCCGTTGATACATGACATCTACCGAATGACGCCCGCATCGCGCAGCGCCGCAATTTCTTCCGCCGGATAACCGGCGTCCTGCAATATCGCATCCGTGTCCTCGCCCAGCAAGGCGCCACGCCGCGCTACGCCGCCGGGCGTTTTAGTCATATGCACCGGCGTGCCCGCGATGCGCACTTTGCCTTTGCCCGGCTGCTCCACCTCGGGCAGCATATTGCGCGCCGCCGTATGCGGATCGGCGAAAATATCGGCGGCGTTATTCACCGGGCCAAACGGAATTTTTCCGCCCAGAATTTTCGCAAGCTCCAGCTTGGTTAGCGTCCGGGTCCAGCCGCTGACCAGCGCCACGACTTCGGAATTATGCTTCACCCGCGACGGGTTTAGCGCATAGCGTTCATCCGCGGCCAGTTCCGGCCGGCCCATCGCGTCGGCCAGTGTTTTCCAGAAATGATCCTGCGGACAGGCAATCGACACCCAGCCATCCTTCGCCGGAAACAGGCCAAACGGGCAGAGCAGCGGATGCGAATTACCCTCCGGCCCCGGCACGACGCCGTCATAACTATGCTGATAGACAAGGCGTTCGCACACCGCCAGAATGGCGTCATACATGCCGACATCGACGAACTGCCCCTCGCCGGTTTTTTCGGCATGGCGCACCGCCGCCAGAATGCCAAACGCCATCAGCATGGCCGGCACAATATCGCCAACACCCGGCCCGATTTTCAGCGGCGTGTGCGCATCCGGCCCGGTAATGCCCATAATGCCGCCCATCGCCTGGGCGATCACGTCAAAGGCCGGCCAGTCCGCATACGGACTTTTACCGGTTCTGGGATCGCCAAAACCGCGGATCGTGGCGTACACCAGACGCGGATTGATTTTGGCGAGGCTCTCATAGGAAAGGCCGAGCCTGTCCATCACGCCGACGCGGTAATTTTCCACCAGCACATCGGCGTCTTTCACCAGACGGCGCAGCACCTCTTTGCCCGCGTCCGATTTCAGATCAAGCGCAATTGACAGCTTGTTGCGGTTGACGCTCTGATAATATCCGGCATAGGGCATGGCCGATCCTTTGGGCAGGCTGACCGAACGGGTCATGTCACCGCCCTTTAGCGGCTCGACCTTGATGATCGTCGCGCCCTGATCGCCCAGCAGCATGGTGGCGAACGGCCCGGCCATCATCATGGTCAGATCAATGACCCTGAGGCCCTTCAGCGCGCCATTGCGGACCGGGGATTCGATCATTTTGCGCTGCGCTTTTTAATCAGCACCCGGCGTTCACCTTCAAACACTTCCTTGCCATCCTGGTTATAGCCATAATGTTTGAAATGCACGATGCCCGCATCTTTCTGGCCACTATCATCCTTGGCCAGAACTTCCGTATACGCATAGAGTGTGTCGCCATGAAACACCGGGCCTTTCAGCCGGATTTTATCCATGCCAATTTCGCGCAGGGCGTTTTCGCCGGTGTCCTGCATCGACAGGCCAATGACCGTGGCGATGGTGACGCCGCCAAAATTCACCCGGTGCGGAAATATCGCGCCGGATTTCTGCATCACATCTTCGTTGAAATGCCCCTCGGCAGTGTTCATGACCTGTAGCGTGGTGCCAACATTGTCATATTCCATGATGGTCTTGCCGCGCGCGTGTTTGTATACGTCGCCCACGGTGAAATCCTCATAGTAATTATGCGATCCGGTAAGCGCCATGATCAGCTTTTCCCCCGTCCCATCAGGCTGTCGGAAATAATCCGCAACTGGATTTCCGATGTGCCCTCGAAAATTTTGGTCAGCCGCGCATCGCGCCAGTAACGCTCCACCGCATTCAGTTTGGTGTAGCCCGCGCCGCCAAAAATCTGCAACGCCTCGCTCGTCACCCGCTCCGACATTTCAGAGGCAAAATATTTCACCATTGCCGCCTCACGATCACAGCGTTTGCCGGTGTCGATCTGATGGCAGACAAAATACATCAGCTGCCGCGCCGCCTCGATCTCGGTCGCCATTTTGGCGATCTTGAACCGGATGGCCTGAAAATCGCCGATCTGTTTGCCGAACTGCACCCGCTGTTTGGCATATTCCATGGCGTCTTCCAGCGCGCCCTGCGCCAGCCCGATGGAACGCGCCGCCGTATGCGCACGCGCGCGTTCCAGGCCGGAGCTGATCTGGTAAAAGGCGTTGCCGCCGCCTTTCTTGCCGCCGACCTGCGCGCTGAGCGGTACACGGCAGCCGTCAAAGGCCAGCTCAAACGTGTTCCAGCCGAAATAGCCAATTTTTGGAATGACCGCGCCCTTGCAATTATTCGGCAATTCGCCGCGCGGCTTTTCCACGATGAAACCGGAAATGCCTTTGTGGCGCGCCTTCGGATCAACCGGTTCGGTGCGCGCCACGACATAAATATAATCGGCGTCGTCGGCGAAGGTGCACCAGTATTTATTGCCGGTGATCACCCATTCATCGCCGTCCTGCACCGCGCGGCAGGTAAGTGCTGCAATGTCCGACCCCGCGCCAGGCTCCGACATGGAAAACGCGCCCAGCCATTCGCCGCGCGCCACTTTAGGCAGGCGGTCCTGCAACTGTTCTTCGGTCATGCCGCGCGAACCGATCAGCCCGTTGCCGCGCGCGATCAGGCTGGCCACACTCATCCAGCCGCGCGCCAGCTCTTCTGCCACCAGGCAATATTCAAAACAGCCCAGCCCCATGCCGCCATAACGGGTGGGAATGGTGATGCCGAAATAGCCCATCTCGCCCATCTTTTTGCGCAGATCCATGGGGATTTTGCCCTGCACCGGATCAAGCTCATTGGCGACCGGCAGCACTTCTTTCATGGTGAAGGCGCGGGCGCTTTCCTTGATCATGCGCCGCTCATCCGTCATATAGCCTTCACCGGCGTTGGGATTGATATCCCATGCGTCGCCGCCCAGTTTTTCCGTCGTGCTCATGCCCTGATCCTCACTAAATTCGTACGCTGATAATCCACCACCAGTTCCTTGCGCTGATTAAAGCCTTCGCTGTGCCAGGTGACAATGCCAAAGCCTTTCATTTTTTCGGAAATGCGTTTGTCTTTCACGGTTGACCGCGCCGTCAACGTATCGCCCTCATAAACATGGCGGTGATAGGTAAGCTGATCTACGCCCAGAAACGGCCCGCCGCCTTCGCTTAAATCTTCCACCGTCAGCCCGAACACCGTGTTGAACACCAGCAGCGGATTGACGACAATGCCCGGATGCCCATGCGCCTTTGCATATTCCACATTGAAATAGAGCGGATTGTAGGAAAGCGTCAGCGTCGTGAAGGATGAATTGTCCCCCGCATTAATGGTGCGGCCCCAGTGATGCTCAAACACCTGCCCCACCTCAAACACGGCATAATGGTTGCCCTTCGGGATCAGCTTCGCGCGTTCTGTTATGTTTCCCGGCATTGTTTTCTCCAGCTATATATTTGTTTTTCCCTGCTCTACTCAACTCAATTCAGCGCCCACAGATAAACCAGTGTTGCGGTCACGCCAAGGCCGCTTCGAACTGCGTGCAGATATCCCCATTTTACGATAAGAGCGCGCGAAGTGCTGTCAGCCTTCTCAAAGGCAATTGCATTCAACTTATTATTCACCGGCATAATACCAAGCAGTGTGTAGGGCCAGTTCGCAAGCATCAGGACCGCCCCTGCGGCCCACCACCCATCATTGGCCGCCCACCATGCTAACAGGCCGAACACACCCGAAATAACCGCCAAAGATGCCTGCATTGCGAAACCACGCTGATAGCTAGGCTTCCATTCCGCCAGCAAGGCCCGGTCATCCAGCCCCAGCCGCGCGGGCTGTTCTGCAACATTGATATACACCGCCGCCCCAGTGAAGAGGGACGCTGCTATCAGCGCTAGATGGCCAGCGAGCATTTCATTCCTCTCCTCAGAATTATCCCGTCCGCAGCAGCGGCCCCAGATCGGCGAAATTATCAAGTGTTTCAAGATTGCTGATGGCGGTGGCCAGTTCCTGTGCCCTGCCCTTGCCAATCACCGGCCCGGCGATGGCGTGAAACTTGTTCAGCAGTTTTTCCCATTGCGCATTCAGATCGCCCGCCGGAATGCCGACATTGGCGCTTTGCGCGAAACTGCGGCCATCCGCCATGTCGATAATCACCTCGCTATCCTGCGGGTCGGGCTTGTTATGCGTCTCGACCGTCACTTTATCGCGCAGGCGGACAATATCGGCGCGATTGGCGTTGGCGTCGCTATAGGTTTCGATGCTGGCGGTATCCAGCCCGGTCAGCGCAAAGGCTGTTGTCGTCCGCAGGCTGAATTTTGTTTCCAGTCCGGTCGCGGGCGATGGAATATTGCACACCCGCAAATGCCCCTTATCGACCATCACCCGCACCGCCTTGATTTTGTCCGCCGCAATATCATGCTGGCGGCGCAGGCCATGGGCGGCCTCAAGGCTGGAATGGGTCAGGTAACAGGCCGCGTGATATTTGAACAAAGTGTTGCGGATATGGCTGCCGCCTTTGGGCGCCTCCAGCGCCGCCTCTGCTTTCAGGCCGCGGCTCTGGGTGTCGCCAAAGCCCTGCTCGGCCTCAAGCACATCCGGGCGGCTGGTGAAGCCGCGCGCTGCCAGCCTTGCGGCCATCAGGCCGCTCATCGCCGCATGGCCCGCGTGAAACGGCTTGCACATGGTGCCGAACATGCTCTTGAATCCCGAGGCCTGGGTGCCCGCAATGCCCAGCGCCATCGCCGTTGTTTCCGCATCCAGCCGCAGTAAATTCGCTGCTGCCGCCGCCGCGCCAAAACAGCCCAGCGTCGCCGTCGCGTGCCAGCCCGCCGCATAATGGCTGGGCGAAACGCTCGCGCCAATGCGGCATTCGGTCTCGAAGCCCGCGAGAAAGGCGGCCATCATATCACGCCCGGATTTGCCATATTGTTCGGCCAGCGCGAACACCACGGGCGCCACCGGCACGCTCGGGTGCCCCATCATGAATAATTGCACATCGTCATAATCCAGCGCATGGGAGGCAGAGCCGTTGATCAGCGCCGCCTGGGTGGCGGTGACCTTGCCCGGCAGGCCGATCAGGCTGGCCTGCGGGTTGCCGCCTTCTTCCAACGCTTCGGCGTGCAAAATACCGGTTAACGGTTCGCGCGCCCCGGCGAACGTGACGCCGAGAAAATCCAGCAGGCACTGCTTGACCATGAACGCCGCATCCACCGGCAGGCTGTCATAGCGATAGGCCGCCGCCTGCGCCGCCAATGCGCGTGTTAATCCCTCTGCCGACATGGTTCCCTCCTGCTGCTTTTTCGATATATTAGCATCTCCCGCTATCTAGTGTAAGGGTATGTCTCGCTTAGCGATTACCAATAATATTGTCGCCGCCAGGAACTAACTGTAAAGTCGCCGGACAAGTATAAAGGACGTGAATGCCAACAATTGCATGGTTTTATGGCATTGCCATCCGCATGTACATTGTGGACCATGAACCGCCGCATTTCCATGCGATTTATGGTGAATATGAGGCGTTCGTCTCTATCGAAACGGGATTGGTGATCGAGGGCGAATTACCAAATGTCGCCGCGCGTCTGGTCAAGCAATGGGCGCTGGCGCATCGGCGGGAGTTGCGCAATAATTGGCGCCTGGCGCGCGCGGGCCGTCAACCGGAAAAAATAGCAGGCCTTGATGCTGACTAAAGTGACACATATTGAAAAACTGGATGGCTTGCGCCTGAAGGTCCGGTTCAATGACGGCAGTGAGGGCGCGCACGATTTCACCGGACTGGTCAACCAGACAGGACCGATGTTCGAACCCTTGCAGTACGAAACCTATTTCGGTCGGGTATTTCTTGAATTCGGAGCGCCAACCTGGCCAAACGGCTTCGACATCTCGCCGCACTGGCTGCACCGCGAAATGAAACAGGCAGGTGAATTGACAATGGCCGCGGCAGAGTAAAGGCGGGCTTTCATTTTCCGCTCCCCCCCTCTGCTTTTGGCCATCCTGATAGCGCGGCCCCCAATCTAGTGTAATGGTTTGCACGCCGCACCCAAGATGATTTATAGTGCCGCAAAAGGGGCCGGGGAACCACCCGTAAAAGGCACATATAAAGCTGGGAGAGAGCATGACAAACCGCACCTTACGGGGAAAGACCGCCGTCGTCGGTATCGGCGAAACCACCTATTACAAACGCGGCGGCGCGCCGGACGCGGAATTTGTGCTGGCGATCAAGGCGATTTTGAACGCCTGTGAAGACGCCGGGATCGACTCGCGCGAAGTCGACGGCTTTTCGTCCTACAGCAATGACCGCAACGATCCCTCGCGCATTTCGGCGGCGCTGGGCATCAAGGAGCTGAAATTCGCCTGTATGCAGTGGGGCGGCGGCGGCGGCGGCGGTTCCGGCGCGGTGGCCAATGCGGCATCCGCCGTGGCGTCTGGCGTGGCCGATGTTGTGGTGGTGTTCCGCGCGCTGGCGCAGGGCCAGTTCGCCCGCTTTGGCCAGGGGCCGAAAATGTCCGCGATTGCGGGCGATATGGCCTATTCCATGCCCTATGGGGTGATGTCGCCGGCACAGATGTTCGCCATGCGCTGCACCCGCCATCTGCACGAAACCGGCATTACCCGCGACACCTATAAGGCGGTGTCGCTGGCGACCTATGCCCATGCGCAGAATAATCCGCGCGCCGTGATGTATGGCCGCCCGCTGACGCCGGAGGCCTATGACAATGCGCGCTGGATCGTGGAGCCGTATCAGCTTTACGATTGCTGCATGGAAAATGACGGCGCTGCGGCGCTGGTGATTGTATCCGCCGACCGGGCCAAGGATCTGAAGAAAAAGCCCGCCTATATTCTGGGCGCGACATCGGGTTCGGAATATCGCAATGCGGCGCCCGCCCATAATGCGCCGCTCTATGCGACCTCCAGCTTCACCAGCCTGGCGCCGCGCCTCTATGAAATGGCGGGCGTCGGCCCCAAGGATGTGGATGTGCTGCAAAGCTATGAAAATTTCACCGGCGGCGTGGTCATGTCGATCATCGAGCATGGCTTCTGCACCCCTGAAGAAGCCAACAGCTTCATGACCTATGAGAATTTCCTGGCCAAGGGCGGCAAGCTGCCGCTCAACACCAGCGGCGGCAATCTGGCGGAATGCTATATGCACGGGCTGGAACTGATCACCGAGGCAGTCCGGCAAATTCGCGGCGAATCCCCCAATCAGGTGAAAGACGCCAAAATCTCCATGGTCACTTCGGGGCCCATGGTGACCCCAGTCAGCAATTCCATTTTCGGCAGCCGGGAGACACTGTAATGAGCACGACGCAATTTTATCTGCCCGAAGGCCTGCCCGCCCCCGCGCCGTCGCCCGATGGCCTCGACAAGCCCTATTGGGAAGGCGTTTCGGTTAACAAGCTGATCGTGCAACGCTGCAAGGCCTGCAAGACCTTTCAGTGGGGTCCGGAATGGGTATGCCATAAATGCCATTCGTTCGATATTGGCTGGGAAGAAGTGGCGCAGACCGGCATTATCTATAGCTGGGAACGCGCCTGGCACCCGGTGCATCCCGCGCTCAAGGATCATGGCCCCTATATTGTCGTGCTGGTGGAACTGCCACAGGCCGGCAATATCCGTATGATCGGCAATCTGCTGGGCGACCCGAAGCAGGACATCAAAATCGGCTCGAAAGTCGAAGCCGTGTTCGAGCATCACACCGGCTCTAAAATGCCCTATACTTTGGTGCAGTGGCGCGTTACGAAATAATCATCCCTATCATTGCAAGCGCGAGGATAAGACTATGCAGAGTGTCAAGGAAATCGAAGTTAACGAGCCGAATCTGTGGCGGCTGGAAACGCCGGGCGCGAAGGGCTGGCCCCGTACCGCACGCCCAGAAGACCCTAACAAAATGTTCCTGATCTCCTGCGATGGGCATGTTCAGGAACCCTCCAATATATTCGCCGACCGGCTGCCGCAATATGCCAGCCGCTTGCCCCGCGTTGAAATAGACGAAAAGGGTGAAAAATGGGCGGTGCAGGAAGGTTTCCGCAAAGCCAAGATGCGCGAGAACACTTTTGTGGGTGAAGAAAAAGCCCGCAACGAAGCCGGTAAAACCCCGGAACAGCGGATCGCCGAGCTGCGGATTGACGGCGTCGATGGCGAAATCCTGTTCCCCAATCGCGGCCTGATGGCCTGGGCCACCAACGACATTGAATTTAGCAACGCCATGTGCCTGGCCTGGAATGACTGGGCCTGGGAAACCTTCGCCAAATTCAATGACCGGCTGAAGCCGATGGCCTGCATCGTCACCGCCAATATTGATTACGCCATGGCGGAAATCACCCGCTCGGCCAAACGCGGCTTCAGCGGCCTGTCGCTGCCCTGCAAGCCCATCTTCGGCGGGCATAATCACGAGCATCCAAACTATAATCTGCCGATGTATGACCGCATGTGGGCGCTGATCGAAGAAGTCGATCTGCCGATCACCTTCCATGTCTCGACCGGCCGCGATCCGCGCGCCTCGACCGGCAATGGCGGCGCGGTGATCAACTATGTATCGCATTCGCTGGCGCCGACGATTGAGCCGATGGCCAATCTGTGCTCGTCCGGTGTGCTGGAGCGTTTCCCGCGCATCAAATTCGCCACCATCGAAGCCGGTATCGGCTGGGTGGCGTGGGCGCTGGATGCGATGGACGAGGCTTATAAAAAACATCATATGTGGGTGCGCCCGAAATTACAGGGCCTGCCCAGCGATTATTACCGCGCGCACGGCTATTCCAGCTTCCAGGAAGACCGCGCCGGTCTGGCGCTGGCGGAACCGTTCAATCTGGTGGATAATTTCATCTGGGCGAACGACTATCCGCATCATGAAGGCAGCTGGCCGCATTCACCAGAAGCAATTGAACGGCAGTTCGGCCATCTGAAGCATGAATCGCGGATGAAAATCCTCGGCCTCAACGCGGCCAAACTGTTCAAATTCGAAGTGCCTGTCTCAAAGAAAATCTGAGTTGGCTGCTTTCATGAATAAGCCGGGGCTGCGGTTACGCGGCCCCGGTTTTTTTTTGGGCATGGTAATCGGGCCGGAATTTGACTAGTCTCTCCCCGCATCAAAAACCACCCCCAGCAGGGAGAGTATCCATGAAACTATTCAACTCCATCGGCCCAAACCCGCGCGTCGTGCGCATGTTCATCGCGGAAAAAGGCATCAATATTCCCACCGAAACCGTCGATCTGATGAAGGGCGATAACCGCAAGGAGCCCTATCTGAAGCTGAACGCCTTTGGTCAGACCCCGGCGCTGGAACTGGATAATGGTTCATTCCTGTCCGAAATCACCGCGATCTGTGAATATCTGGACGAAAAATTTCCCAATGACACGCTGATCGGCAAGACAGCGGAAGAACGCGCCGAAACCCGCATGTGGACGCGCCGTGTCGATCTCAATATTGTTGAACCGCTGGCCAATGGTTTCCGTTTCGCCGAAGGTCTGGGCCTGTTCAAGGACCGCATCCCCACCATTCCCGAAGCCGCCCCCGGCCTGAAAAAAGTAGCCCAGCACAATCTCGCCTGGCTCGACAAACAGCTGGCCGGCAAACAATATCTGGCGGGTGCGCGTTTCACGCTGGCCGATATTCTGCTCTATGCGTTTCTGGATTTTGGCGCAACAGTGGGCCAGAAGGTTCCGGCCGATCTGAAAAACGTCACCGCCTGGTTCGAGCGCGTGAAGGCCCGGCCCAGCGCCGCCGCAACAGCGGGTTAACAATCTATCCGTTCACGGAATAATCCCCGCGCAGTCATGCGCGGGGATTATGCGTTTCACTCACGCATTCTTGATGGTCATGCCGCCATCCACCGGGAATGCGACGCCATTGACATAAGATGCGGCCGGCAGACAAAGGCTGAGCGTCATATGCGCCACTTCCTCGGGAAAGCCATAGCGCAGCACCGGCACCCGGCGTTTGACATATTTTTCCTTATTCTCCTCGGGAATGCGCTCGGTCAGGCCGGTGCGGATGGCGCCGGGGCAGATACAGTTGACCGTGATGCCTTCGCGGCCATATTCCACCGCCAGAGATCGGGTGACGCCGATCAGCCCGGTTTTGGCCGCCGCATAGCCGACACCGCCGGGCGTTGCGCCCAGCGCCTCGGTCGAGGCGATATTGACCACCCGTGCGCAATCCGATTTACGCAAATAAGGCAGCGCCGCGCGCACAATGCGCGCCGGGCCGGTCAGCATCACATCCAGCGCCAGCGCCCAGGTTTCTTCAAAGCGCGAGGATTCGGTGGATCCCACCGTCGCAAGCCCGGCATTGTTGACGATAATATCGAGCCGCCCGAACGTCTCGGCAACTTCTTTCACGACCCGTTCCACCGCCTCGCGCTTGCCGACATCGAACACCCAGCCGCGCGCCGTGCCGCCCGCATCAGTGATTTCCTTGACCACCGCATCCACGGCTTCCTGCTTCAGGTCGGTTACCGCCACCATCGCGCCTTCGTCGGCGAACAGATGCGCGGTCGCGCGCCCCATGCCGCTGGCGGCCCCGGTAACCAGCACCGCGCGCCCTGCCACCGAGCGGCTTAATTTAGATAGTCGCGCCATCACATACTCCCCCCTGTTTTAATATTACGATGCCGCAGCTTGCCCTTTTTTCCCGATCATGTCACCAGAACAGTCATTGCGGGCCGAATGCCAAAAGCATTTTCAACCGCGCCCATACTGTTCTATATCACGGATCTACCCTGTGCCCGCTTGGCGGAATCGGTAGACGCAAGGGACTTAAAATCCCTCGGTCGTAAGGCTGTGCCGGTTCGAGTCCGGCAGCGGGCACCATTTGCTTCCCTCCCCGTCTATCCCCTGTTGCGCTGACATAATACTGATTTCATTTAATCAAGCGCCGGTCCGCCCTATTCGTAAACGAACTCGCTTGCATCAAGGTCGACTTTCGGCAGCGCCTTCTTCTCGGCCCAGTAGTCCTGCGTGTGTTGCCATTCGGGTTTGTCGCCCCGTTTGGGCATCAGGTGCATACTGCGCATCAGATAGCCGGGATTGAAGTTTTCCGGGTCGATCCACGGTTTGAGCGGCATATCCTCGTCCTCGGGCCGAAGGGCTACCGTGACCTTGTGGGCTTGCCTGTTTTTCATATGATTAAACAGCCGGCAGACGAAATCGGCAACCAGATCCACCCGCAAGGTCCAACTGGCGCGGAAATAGCCAAAAATCCACACCATATTGGGCACGCCGGTAAACATCATCCCGCGATAGGTTACCGTCTTCGAAAAATCGACGGGGGCGCCGTCCACGGTAAATCTGATATCGCCGAGCACGCTAAGATCAAACCCGGTTGCGGTCACGATAATATCGGCCTCAAGCACCTCGCCGGATTTCAGCAGGATGCCTTTTTCGGTAAATCTTTCGATCTCGTCCGTAACCATCGACGCCTTGCCCGAGGCGATTCCCCGGAACAGGTCGCCGTCCGGAATAAAGGCGACGCGCTGCCGCCATGGCCGGTATTTCGGCGTGAAATGCTTTTCTATGTCATAGTCTGGCCCCAGATAAGCGCGAACGGCATTCAGCAGATCATTCTTGACCGCTTCCGGCTCCTCGAACGAGCGCCGGGTGAATTCGGCCTGCTCCTGCAATATCTGCCTGCGTGCAATCTCATGGATCCAGGTTTCGTCGATCTCCAGCGCGCGCAACTGGTCGGCCAGTTTGTTTTCATTGCGCGCCGGAATGAAATAGGTAGGCGAGCGTTGCAGCACGGTAATATGCGCGCAGTCGTCCGCCATTGCGGGAACAACGGTCGCCGCCGTGGCGCCGGAGCCTATGACGATGACCCGCTTGCCCTTATAATCCAGATTTTCGGGCCATTGCTGCGGATGAACGATCACCCCCTTGAAATTTTCCATCCCCTCCCACTGGGGCGTATAGCCTTTTTCGTGGCGGTAATAACCCTGGCACATCCAGAGAAAATTGGTGGTGAAACGCAGATGTTCGCCCGTATCCGTACGAATGGCCTCCAGGGTCCAGAGATTGTGTTTGCTCGACCAGCTCGCCGACAAGATTTTGTGCCGGTAACGGATATGCCGGGCGAGGCCGTTCTCCTCGATGACCTCGCCCATATAGGAAAGAATTTCCTCCGCCGTCGCGATTGGCGCGCCGACCCATGGCTTGAAGCGGTAGCCAAAAGTATAAAGATCGCTATCAGACCGGGTGCCGGGATAACGGTGCGTAAGCCAAGTGCCGCCAAAGCTTTCCAGGCCTTCAAGGACGACAAAGCTTTTATCCGGGCACTGCTGGGTAAGATGGTACGCGGTTCCCACGCCGGAAATGCCCGCTCCAACGATCACGACATCAAAATGTGTGCTATCCTGTTTCGGGCCTGGCGCCGCCGTTGGGCGTGTTTCGGTCATTGTCATTATACTATGGTCCATTCTTTCTTTGGTGATTGGCTTGTATGCGATGTGTAGAAAAATTCTAATAGGCCCCGCAAGCACATAAATTGATCCGCATCAAACATTGAGAAGCCGAACTGCCAGTTCACGAGGGGCTAAGAAAGACTATTGCTCCCCCGCCCCCTCCCCGTGCTAAAACTCTGATCAAGAATTACCAACATGGAGCGGCTCCAATGGACCTCAGCTATGGCCCGGAATATGAAGATTTCCGCACGGAAGTGCGTGTATTTATTGAGAAAAACCAGCATTTGGCGCCGCCTCCGGGCATGGGCATGTACCATCCCGGCCCCAAGGAGCAGGATTGGCAGAAGCTGCTGATCGAAAACGGCTATACCTGCCGCACCATCCCCAAACAATATGGCGGTTATGGCGGCGAACCCGACATTCTGAAAAACGTCATCATTCAGGACGAGTTTGCCAAGGCCAATGTCAATTCCGGGTTGAGCGGCCAAGGCATCGGCATGTTGGTGCCCACTTTGCTGGAACGCGGCACCGACAAGCAAAAGGAACAATATATCCGCCCGACCATCTGGGGCGAGATTTACTGGTGCCAGGGCTATTCCGAACCCGGCGCCGGTTCCGATCTGGCCAGCCTGCGCACCAATGCGCGCGTCGAGGATGGTCATTTTGTCATTAACGGCCAGAAAATCTGGACCAGTTCGGCGCATTTTTCCGACATGTGCTTTATTCTGGTGCGCACAGAGCCGGACAAACCCAAGCATGAGGGCATTTCCTATTTGCTGATGGATATGAAAACCCCCGGCATCGAGGTGCGGCCGCTGGTGACCATGACCGGCGCCGCCGAATTTAACGAAATGTTTCTGACCGATGTCAAAGTGCCGGTGGATAGCATTGTCGGCAAGCGCGGCGAGGGCTGGCTGGTCGCCAACACCACGCTGAAGCATGAGCGCGGCATGTTGGGCGATCCGTCGCAACTGCTCAGCCGCATCGAAAGCATTCTGAAAATCATGCAGAATGAAATGCTGGATGGTAAACGCCTGATCGAGCATGAGCTGTACCGTGACCGGCTGGTGGCGGCGCAGGCGAAAACCGAGGCGCTGAAATATCATTCGCTGCGGCTTCTGACCTGCACACTGAAAAACGAAGACCCCGGCGTGGCGCGCCTGATCATCAAATATTACGGCACCACGCTCAGCCGCGAGCTGTCCGACATCGCGCTGGAGGTGCTGGGCGAATTGGGCAGCCTGTATGACGGCAGCCCGCATGTGCGCAGCTATGGCTCCTGGCAATGGCGCAATATGTTCGATCTTGGCCTGATCATTGGCGGCGGCACATCGCAAATTCAGAAAAATATCATCAGTGAGCGCGGGCTGGGAATGCCCCGCGAGCCAAAACTGGCGGAGACGAAATAATGGAATTCGGATTATCAGACGATCAGAAACTGCTGGAAGATTCCGTCCGCAAGCTGACCGAGGCGCAACTGCCATTGGAAAAAATCCGCGAATATGCGGCGGCGAAATCCGGCTTCATTCCCGCCATCTGGAGCGGCCTTGTTGATCTGGGCGCAACCGGCGTGATCATTCCCGAACAATATGGCGGCACCGGGTTCAAAATGCTGGATGCGGTTGTGATTCTCGAAGCGCTGGGGCGCACCGTCGCACCGGTTCCATTCACCGGATCGGCGATCATGGCGCCCGTGGCGCTGCTGACCGGCGGCACCGACGCGCAGAAAGAAGAATGGCTGCCGCAAATCGCGACGGGCGAGGTGAAGGCGGGCGTTGGCGTCACCGAAATCATCAGCACGCGCGACAGCAAGGGCGTCAGCCTGTCTGGCGATACGCTGAACGGCAACGCCATGTTCGTGATTGACGGATCACCTGCGGATATTTTCCTGATCGCCGCCGGGCCGGACAATATGGCGATCATCCCGCGCAATGCGCCGGGCGTGACGGTAACGCAGCTCAAGACCATTGATTATTCGCGGATGCATTGCGAGGTGAAGCTGGAAGGCGTCAAGGCCGATCTGCTGGGCGGCAAGGGCAAAGCGGGCGCGGCCATCAAGCAAACCATCATGGCCGGGCGTCTTGCTTTGGCGGCGGATACGCTGGGCGCGGCCGAGGTGATGATCGGCAAGGCCGTGGAATATGCCAAGGAACGCAAGCAGTTTGAAAGGGTGATCGCGTCCTATCAGGCGGTCAAACATATGTGCGCCGAAATGATTTCCGAGCTGGAGCCGTTCCGCTCGCTGGTCTGGTATGCGGGACATGCCTATGATGAAGTTCCTGACGAGGCGCTGTTGAATGTGCTGCTGGCCAAATCCGGCATTGACGGGGCGGGCAAGTTTATTATCCGCACCGCGACCGAGGTGCATGGCGGCATGGGCTTTACCGATCTGATGGGCCTGCATTACTGGTACAAGCGGGTCAGCGTCAACCGCTCGCTGCTGGGCACGCCGGAAATGCTGCGCAATGAAGCAGCCATCGCTCAAGGCTGGCTGGCCGCATAAATTTAACGGGGGAAAACGCCATGGATTTGCCGCTCGATAAAAAACTGACCATCGGTTTCAGCGCCACCATGGCGTCTCCGAAAGCCGCGCGCGAAGTGTCCGATATTGCCGACAGGTTCGGTTATGAATCGCTATGGACCGGCGATCACATCGCCTTCGCGGTGCCGATGCTGGACCCGCTATTGCAACTGGCGCAGGTGGCGGCGGTCAATTCGCGGCTGCTGCTTGGCACCGGTGTCTATCTGATGCCGTTACGCCATGCCAGCACGGTGGCGAAACTGGTGTCCACCTTTGATCATCTCAGCGAAGGCCGGTTTATTTTTGGCGTTGGCGTCGGCGGCGAATTTCCCAATGAATATGCCGCCTGCGGCGTGCCGGTGAATGAGCGCGGAGCGCGCCTGACTGAAGGCATCCGCACCATCCGCAAATTGTGGACCGGCGAAAAGGTCAGCAACGAAGACAGCAAATTTTATCCGTTCAAGGAAGTTCAGATGCTGCCGCGTCCCATCACGCCCGGCGGCCCTCCGATCTGGACCGGCGGCCGGTCCAAGGCCGCGCTCACCCGCTGCGGGCGGCTGGCCGATGGCTGGATGTCCTATGTGGTGACGCCGGAAATGTACCGCGACGGGCTGCAACAGATTGCCACTGCCGCCAGCGACGCCAAACGCGATCTGAAAAAATTCGGCAGCAGCCATCTGGTGTTTATGCGCATCGACGACACTTATGAACGTGCGCTGGAACTGGCGGCGGCGCACCTGACCCGGCGCTATGCGATGGATTTCACCTCCGCCGCCAAACGCTATGCAGTGCTGGGAACACCCAGTGATTGCGCGCAGCGCATCGCCGATTTCCACGCCGCAGGGGTGCGGCATTTTGTGCTGGATTGCACCGGCCCGCTCGAGGAACGCGATGCGCAATTGGAACGTTTCGCCAAGGAAGTGCGCCCGCTGCTGGGCCAATTGGCGGCGGCGTAACCCGCACCATGACTGGGGATGGCGCGCCGCGGATTGAGGCGATCAGCGCGATCACCCTCGCCACCCATGACATGGCGCGCGCCGTGGCGTTTTACGCGGGCCTGGGTTTTGATTTTAGCTATGGCGGCGCGCAAAGCAGCTTCACCAGCTTTCACATCGGCAGCGGCCATCTCAACCTGATGGCCGCGCCCGAGGACCAAAGCTGGGGCGCCTGGGGGCGCGTCATCATTTATGTGTCGGATGTGGACGCCATCTATGCGCGGGCGCTGGCGGCGGGCTTCGCCCCGGAATTCGCGCCCTCCGACGCGCCCTGGGGCGAACGCTATTTCCATATCAAAGATCCGGACGGGCATGAACTGAGCTTTGCGAAGCTGCTGGACACTGAATCCTAGGCCGTTTTTTGATCATATTGAGGCACTCCCATCTCCCCACTTGTCACCCCGGATTAATTCCGGGGTCCAGCCCCACAAGGAAAAGCCTGAGTTTGGGACACTGGACCCCGCACCAAGTGCGGGGTGACACCAGGGTTAGGCGATTCAGTTAGATCAAAAAACACTCTAGTCGCGGATTCCATTGACTTTCGCTGTATTATACGTATAGTTTGTATATTCTGTATAATTAGTCGGCGATTCCCATGACCAAAACCACGGCAATGGAATTTCAGCGCAAATTTGGTGAATTTCAGCATCGGGCGCAGCGTGAGCCGGTCGAGATCACCCGCCATGGCAGGCGCGAATTGGTGCTGATGTCGGCGGATCATTATGACTGGCTGCTGGCGGCGGCGCGCCGCGCGCACCATACTTCTGAGGCCTCTCAAATCATACTGGATGCAATTAACCGGGCCGAGATGGACTCGGAACATGCCGTCCTTGATGAGCTGATGAAATAATCCGCCCCGTGACATTGCCCGAACCACGGCCTGGTCTGGTGATCCGGTATGACTATCTTTGGACCCGGGAAGCGGCTGCCGCTCTTGAGCATGGAAAGGAACGGCCAGCCTGCATCATTGCGGCTAGCGATGCATCAGCATCACCCCGGTTTGTGGTGATCCTGCCAATCACCCATACGCCGCCCGAAGAAAATAGCACCGGGATCGCAATTCCCCCAAGAGTAGGGCAAACTCTCGGATTGGATCACGCCCAAAGCTGGATCATCGTCTCTGAATATAATGTTGACGAATGGAATATAATGTTGACGAATGGCCAAATGGCGGCCTGTCCCCCGTCCCAGGCGGCACAGATAAATTCAGCTATGGCTTCATTCCTCCCAAACTGTTTGCCCAGGTCAAAACAAAATTTCTAAAGTTAAACAGATTGGGGAAAAGCACGGGTGTGAAACGCGATTAAACCGTTGCTGCGCGGACAGAAATTCCCAAAAACTTCATTGAGTTGAAAGGCCTTATCGCCGATACTGCGCGCCATGACAATAACAGTTCAAAATAACCCGCCCGCGGATTTCCACCCGGACCGGGTGCGTGAAATTGCCGAGGCATTGCGGGGGCTGGATGGGCCGCTGCTGCCCATTCTGCACGCCGTCAATGAACGTTTTGGCTATGTCGATGAACGCGCCCTGCCCGTGATCGCCGATGTGCTGAACCTGACCCGGGCCGAGGTGCAGGGCGTGGTCAGCTTCTATCATGATTTCCGGCGGGCGCCTGCGGGCCGCCATGTGGTGAAAATCTGCCGCGCCGAAGCCTGCCAGGCGATGGGCGCGGAGCGGCTGATTGCGGAACTTGAAACATTGTTCGCCGTCAAGCTGGGCGAAACCAGCAAGGATGGGCGCGTGACGCTTGAGGCGGTCTATTGTCTTGGCAATTGCGCGCTGTCGCCTGCGGCCCTCATTGATGGAAAATTATTCGGGCGGCTGGATGCGCCCTGTGTGCAGGCGCAGGTTGGTAAATGACCCAGTTGATTTATGTCCCCGATGACGCTGCCGCCCTTTCAGTTGGCGCCGATGCTGTTGCAGAGGCAATCTGTACAGAGATTTCCAGACGCGGGCTGGACGCCAAACTGGTCCGCACCGGATCGCGCGGCCTGTTATGGCTGGAGCCGCTGGTGGAATTTGCCACGCCCGGCGGGCGCATCGGCTATGGCAATGTGGATGCCGCCACTGTTTCGGCTCTGTTTGATGATCCCGCCCATACGCGCAGCCTTGGTCTCGTCGAAGAAATTCCATATCTGAAAAGCCAGCAACGCCTTACCTTTGCACGCTGTGGCATTATCGATCCGCTATCGCTCGATGAATATCAAACGCATGGCGGGTTGGCGGGCCTGCGCCGCGCGCTGGAAATGACGTGTACAGATATTGCCGAGCAAGTGGTTGAATCCGGCCTGCGCGGGCGCGGCGGCGCGGGCTTCCCGACCGGCATAAAATGGCGCACGGTTGCCGCCGCACCAGCGGATCAGAAATATATTGTCTGCAACGCCGATGAAGGCGATAGCGGCACCTTTGCCGACCGTATGCTGATGGAAGGTGATCCGTTCCTGCTGATCGAAGGCATGGTCATTGCGGGCCTGGCCGTGGGTGCGGATAAGGGCTTTGTCTATATCCGGTCGGAATATCCGCACGCCATCGCCAAAATGCGGCGCGCCATTCAGGCGGCGCATAAGGGGCAATTGCTGGGCAGGAATATTCTCGGCGGCGGCAAATATTTCGATCTGGAACTGCGGGTTGGCGCGGGAGCCTATATTTGCGGCGAGGAAACCTCGCTGCTGGAAAGCCTGGAGGGGCGGCGCGGCCAGGTGCGGCCCAAGCCCCCCCTGCCCGCCATCGCGGGCCTGTTCGGCAAACCCACTGTCATCAACAATGTGCTGTCGCTGGCCGCCGTGCCAACCATCCTGGCCCAGGGCGCGGCGTTTTACCGCGATTTCGGCATGGGCCGTTCGCGCGGCACCATGCCGGTGCAGCTTGCGGGTAATGTGCGCCGGGGCGGGCTGATCGAACGCGCCTTTGGCCTGAGCCTGCGTGAAATCATTGAGACCTATGGCGGCGGCACTGCCAGCGGGCGGCCGGTGCGTGCAGTGCAGGTGGGGGGGCCGCTCGGCGCCTATTGGCCGCCGGCGCTGTTCGACACCCCGTTTGACTATGAGACTTTTGCAGAAAAATCCGGTATGATCGGGCATGGCGGCGTCGTGGTGTTTGACGATAGCGTGGATATGGCCCGCCAGGCCCGGTTTGCGCTGGAATTCTGCGCCATTGAAAGCTGCGGCAAATGTACGCCCTGCCGCATCGGCTCCACGCGCGGTGTCGAGACGATGGACAGGATTATTCAGGGAGAACGGCCTGTGGAAAATACCGCCCTGGTGCGCGATCTGTGCGAGATATTGCGCGATGGCTCACTCTGTGCGCTGGGCGGGCTGACGCCGATGCCGGTGCTGAGTGCGATGGATCATTTTCCCGAAGATTTTTCGCGCGCCGAATGAAATGAGGAACATCTGATGGCAGCCCCGTTTGATATGGATTTCGGAACCCCGGCGCAGCCTGGCGCGGACACTGTAAGCCTCGAAATTGACGGCATCAAAGTGAGCGTCCCGGCCGGCACATCCGTCATGCGCGCCAGCGCGATTGCTGGCGTCAAGGTTCCCAAACTCTGCGCCACCGATTCGCTGGAACCATTCGGTTCCTGCCGCCTGTGCCTGGTGGAAATTGACGGGCGCAAGGGCACGCCCGCATCATGCACCACACCGGTTGAACCCGGCATGAAAGTGGCGACCCAGACAGACCGGCTGGCACGGTTGCGGCGCGGCGTTATGGAGCTTTATATCAGCGATCATCCGCTTGATTGTCTCACCTGCCCGGCCAATGGCGATTGCGAATTGCAGGACATGGCGGGCGCGGTTGGCCTGCGCGAAGTGCGCTATGGCTTCGAAGGTGAAAATCACCTGAAGGCGGAAAAAGACGAATCCAATCCTTATTTCACCTTCGATGCGTCCAAATGCATTGTTTGCTCGCGCTGTGTGCGTGCCTGCGAAGAACAACAGGGCACTTTTGCGTTGACCATTGACGGACGCGGTTTTGCTTCGCATGTATCGGCGGGTATGAATGAGAGTTTCATGCAATCCGAATGCGTTTCCTGCGGCGCCTGTGTCAAGGCCTGCCCGACCGCTACCCTGATGGAAAAATCCGTCATCCAGATGGGCCAGCCGGAACGCCAGGTTCAGACCACCTGCGCCTATTGCGGCGTGGGCTGCTCCTTTATCGCCGAGTTGCAGGGGGATAAGGTGGTGCGCATGACCCCGCACAAGGACGGCAAGGCCAATCACGGCCATTCCTGCGTCAAGGGCCGTTTCGCCTGGGGTTACGCCACACATAAAGACCGCATTACCAAACCGATGATCCGCGCCTCGATCCAGGATCCGTGGCGTGAAGTATCGTGGGACGAGGCGATCAGCCACACCGCGTCCGAGTTCCGCCGTATACAGAACAAGTATGGAAAAAACGCCATAGGCGGCATCACCAGTTCACGCTGCACCAATGAAGAAACCTTTCTGGTGCAGAAAATGATCCGTGCCGCATTTGGCAATAATAATGTCGATACCTGCGCGCGGGTTTGCCATTCGCCGACCGGTTACGGGTTAAAGACCACCTTCGGCACCTCGGCGGGAACTCAGAATTTCGATTCCGTGCAGGACGCTGATCTGATGCTGGTCATTGGCGCTAATCCCACGGACGCGCATCCGGTGTTTGCCTCGCAAATGAAACGCCGCCTGCGCGAAGGCGCGAAGCTGATCGTCATTGATCCACGCCGCATTGATCTGGTTCGCACGCCGCATGTCGAGGCTGAACATCATCTGCAACTGAGACCGGGCACCAATGTCGCGGTCATCAACGCCATCGGCCATGTGATCGCCAGCGAAGGGCTGATCGACGCAGCGTTCACCGCCGAACGCTGCGACGCTATCGAATTCGCGCGCTGGCATGCTTTCATCCTGCGTCCGGAAAATGCGCCCGAGGCGGTGGCTGATATCACCGGCGTTCCCGCAGAAGAAATTCGCAGCGCCGCGCGGCTGTACGCCAGCGCCAAAAACGCCGCTATCTATTACGGGCTGGGCGTTACTGAACATAGCCAGGGCACCACAATGGTGATGGGTATGGCCAACCTGGCCATGGCAACCGGCAATCTGGGGCGGCCAGGCGTGGGCGTTAATCCGCTGCGCGGACAGAACAATGTGCAGGGCGCCTGCGATATGGGCTCGTTCCCGCATGAATATTCGGGGTACAGACATGTTTCGGACGGCGCCGCCCGCGCATTGTTTGAGGCGGCCTGGGGCGTGCCGCTGAATTCCGAGCCCGGCCTGCGCATTCCCAACATGTTCGATGCGGCGCTGGATGGCTCCTATATGGGCATTTATGTGCAGGGCGAGGACATTGTGCAGTCCGATCCCAACACCCATCATGTCACGGCGGCGCTGAGCGCGATGGAATGCGTCGTGGTGCAGGATTTATTCCTGTGCGAAACCGCAAATTATGCCCATGTGTTTTTACCCGGCGCATCGTTTTTGGAAAAAGACGGCACTTTCACCAATGCCGAACGCCGCATCAACCGGGTGCGCCGCGCCACCAGGCCGCTGGCGGGCATGGCCGACTGGGAAGTCACCATGGCGCTGTCCAATGCGCTCGGCTATCCAATGCACTATGCGCACCCCTCCGAAATCATGGACGAAATCGCGCGTCTGACGCCCACCTTTACGGGCGTCAGCTATGATCTGCTGGATCGTGTGGGCAGTGTGCAATGGCCCTGCAATGCGGCCGCGCCCGAAGGCACGCCGGTCATGCATATTGGCGGTTTCGCGCGCGGCAAGGGCCGCTTCATGATTACCGAATATGTCCCGACCGATGAACGTTCCGGGCCGCGCTTTCCGTTGCTTTTGACCACCGGGCGCATTCTCAGCCAGTATAATGTCGGTGCGCAATCGCGCCGCACGGAAAATGTGCGATGGCATCCCGAAGACGTGCTGGAAATTCACCCTTTTGATGCCGAAAACCGCGGCATCCGCAACGGCGACAAGGTCGCTGTCATGAGCCGCACCGGCGAAACCGTGTTAAGCGCGATGATCAGCGAGCGCATGCAACCCGGCGTGGTGTACACCACTTTCCACCATCCGGAATCAGCCGCCAATGTCATCACCACCGATTATTCCGACTGGGCGACCAATTGCCCGGAATATAAGGTGACAGCAGTCGAAGTGCGGCCCAGCAATGCCTGGTCGCAGTGGCAGACCGAAGCGGAAACGTTCCGTAAACGCGCACACCGTATTGCTCCGGCTGCGGAGTAATTGAAAACGGATATCATGGGAAAACTGATCGAACATCCGGCTTTTTCCCAGGCGCCGGTTTCGCGCCTGCATCAGGGCGTCAGCAGCGGATTTGCCGATCAGCTGGCGGCGGAAACCCCTGTCGCTTTTGTCTATAATTGCGAACCCTATGCCGTGATGATGGCAAGCCCCAGTGATCTGGAAGATTTCGCCTATGGTTTTTCCGTGTCCGAAGGCATTGTTGCAGGGGCGCATGAAATCATTTCGCTTGATCAGACCCCAAAAGGGTCCGGCATAAGTTTGGGGATCGAGATCCCGCCGGAGCGCGCAGCGCGCCTGGCGGAACGCGCCCGCAGTTTGGCGGGGCGCACCGGTTGCGGCATTTGCGGCATCACCGATCTTGAACAGGTGATGCGCGGCCTGCCGCAATTGCCGCACACTATGCCAATCCGCGCGTCCGCCATTGACGCGGCCATCAAGGCTTTACCCGCGCATCAGACCTTTAACAAACAGACCGGAGCCGTCCATGCGGCAGGCTTTGCCTCGGCGGATGGTGAATTGCTTTTGGTGCGCGAAGATATCGGCCGACACAATGCGCTGGACAAGCTGATTGGCGCGATCCTTCGCAAGGGGCTTGCGCCCGCCAAGGGCATGGTGGTGATCACCAGCCGGTGCAGCATGGAAATGGTGCAGAAAACCGTAACGCTGGGCTGTCCGGTTCTGGTGGCGGTGTCTGCGCCCACATCGCTGGCGGTTGAGATCGCTGAGGCGCATGGCCTGACCATCGCCGCATTTGCGCGCGGCGATGGATTTAATCTGTATACGCATCAAGAACGGATAGCGCCGTCATGAATATCGAACATCTTGTCCATATGGCCAACCAGATCGCGGATTTTTTCAAAGCCTATCCGGAGGCAGAAGCGATTGCGGGCGTCGAAAACCATATAAGTCAATTCTGGGATCCCCGCATGCGCGCGCAATTGTCCAAACATCTGGATGCCGGCGGCGCGGGCCTTCATGCAATCACGCTGGCCGCCGCAAAACGGCTGCAACAAAAAGCAGCCGCCGCGAATTAAGCCAGCAATTCCCCGACATAGGGAGGCAGCGCGAAGGCGCCCTTGTGAACTTCCGGGGTGTAATAGCGGCTGTTCAACGATAAAGGTATGAAACGCGCCTCCAGCGTTTCCACCGGCACCTTGCGCAGGCCTGCATTGTCAGTGGCCCAGCCCATCGCCATTGCGCCGCCGATATAGGTGGGGATGGTGGCCAGATAACAGCTTACATCCGCAAAAAAATTGCGCATATGCGCGGCGGAACTGCGCAGCTCCTCCGGCTGCATGAACGGCACGCCGTTCTGCGTCACCAGAACACCGCCAGGCGTCAGACGGTCCTTGCAGCGTTTATAAAATTCCTTAGTGAACAGAATTTCACCCGGCCCTTCGGGGTCGGTTGAATCCACAATGATCACGTCATATTTTGCGGCGCTATCGCCAACAAAGGCAAAGCCGTCGCCGATGATCAGATCGGTGCGCGGATCTTCAAATGCACCTTTGCAGATCTCGCTCAGATAACGTTTGGAAAATTCAACCACGCCTGCATCGATTTCCACCATAGTGGCTTTTTCAATACCGGGATGTTTCAGCACCTCTTCAAGAATGCCGCCATCACCGCCGCCGATGATCAGCGCATGGCGCACCGCCCCATGTGCCAGGATGGGCACATGGGTCATCATTTCATGATATATGAACTCGTCTTTTTCCGTCGTCTGGGTAACATCATCCAGCGTCAGGATTTTACCCAGACGCGGATGTTCCAGCAGGCGCATCTTCTGATGCTCGGTGCTGCTTTCATACAGCACCCTGTCGATTTTGTAGCGGGTCCGAACGTCCGGGTACAGACCTTCCTCATGCCACTCCGTCACAGACCGCGTCCACGCGGGCGTTCTTCAACCTCGACCTTGCCAGGCTGAAACGCGCGGCGCAGCACGTCAATCGACTCATGCGGTTTGGCCGCACCGCACATGAACACATCCAGCGCGGCATAGCCATATTCAGGCCAGGTGTGAATGCTGATATGCGACTCAGCCAGCACCGCTACACCCGACACGCCGCCATTGGGCGTGAAATGATGCAGATGGATATGCAGCAGCGTAGCGCCTGCCGCAGTTACGCAGTCGCGCATCGCCTGATCGATATGCGCGATATCATCCAGGCGGCTGGCATCTTTCAGATCAATCAGCAGATGCATGCCGGCATAACGGCCATCCTCGGACTCGATCAGGAAATCCTTACGTTCCTCCTGAAGGCTGCTGTCCGAAACCAGCTCAAGCCTGTCGGCAGGCCGGCGTACAGATTCACGGCGCTTTAAATTTGTTTGAAGTCCAACAGATCCTTTTTTAAGGGAAATAACAGATGACATGGCACGTCCTCCCATACAGGCAAGAAGAGTGATTCAAAACCACCGCAGGACAAGTCCCGCTGTGAAACTAAATTATTCAGAAGGGGAATTTTACGGTTTAACAGCCATTACCGCGGGGCATCCCATACTCAGATAAATCTGAAGGTGCCGGCTGGTATAGCGTTCAGCCTCATGATCAATGAGGAAATTTATGTGATCTACATTGGGCAGGATATCGCGCGCAAATACGCCCAGCAGCCGAAACAGACGGCTGGCAAGCGAACCCGGCACGAACTCCGGCTGAAGGCCAACGCCTTCCTTTTTGAGAGCGAGTGAAACACTCATCGCAACTTCTCCCAAACAGGTAAGAGTGGGTGTAAATCACCACAGGGCCTGCCCGTCGTGACGCTCCAAGTAAAATCCAGGAAAATAGCAGCAAGTACCGCTATTCCCCTGAAGCATTCGTCTCTTAACACGACCTTCGACAATGTCATCAGGTCCTGTTGCCTGTCCTATTAAAAGGTCATTCTCCGAACCGGCCAAACATCTGACTCGGCCAACAGGCTAACCCATCAATATTGAAAAGCTATGAACGCTAATTTGGCAGTGAGTGCAAGAAAAAAATTGAGCTCCGGCGGAAAGCGGCGGCATCATGTGCCTCCCGGGACATATGGGGGACCGAGTTAATTTCAACAAGGTTTAAGAAATCTTTACGGACAGATTTTCCTGCGAAGCCTTTACTGCGTCCGCCGTCGCTGACCGGTTGGCTGGCAAAATGACCGAAACCGTTGTGCCGACATTCTCGGTACTGGCCAGCATTAACCGGCCCCCATGCATTTCCACCAAAGATTTGGTGATGGAAAGTCCAAGACCCGTGCCTTTCTCAGCCGATTCCGCACCATTTGCCGCCGTTACAAAGGGCTCCACAATGGTGGCCAGCAAATGTTTGGGTATCCCGCAGCCCGAGTCGGCGACTTTGAGAATGATATTCCCATCTGCTGCATCCGTTTCCGCCGAAAGACAGATGCTTTTCCCGCGCGGGGTAAATTTCAGGGCATTGGAGAACAGATTCAGTAATATCTGTCTCATGGCGCGGCGATCCCCCATGAAATTAAGTATCGTTTCTGGAACGGAATGAGTTACCTCCACCCCCTTCGACATGATTTGGGGCTCGGTCATATTCAACACCCAATCAATCAGCTCCTGGGCGCTGAGCCATTCTTCCAGCATTTCATATTTGCCAGATTCAATGCGCGACAGATCCAGCATATCGTTAATCAGATTGAGCAGATGCTGGCCGCTATCATGAATATCTTCGGCATAAGAAAGATAACGTTCACTGCCTACCGGCCCGAACATTTGCTGCCGCAGAATATCTGAAAAGCCAATAATGGCGTTCAGGGGCGTGCGCAATTCATGGCTCATATTTGCCAGGAACTGGGATTTCGCCCGATTTGCCTGATCGGCCTCCTCTTTGGCCGAATGCAGCGCCAGTTCGGCACGCTTGCGGTCGGTCACGTCTCCAACTGTCGTGACAACCCTTTGCCAATCATGACGGTTCCCCGGGACTATAGCCGAACGGACCCGCGTAAACACCTGGCCGCCCCGCAGCCGCCGCGTACTTGTTTCATTAAGATAATTACCACTTTGCGAAGCGGCAAAGTTTACAATCCACATGCGGTAATTTCGCAACTCCTCGGAAGTGAGCCGCTCAACTTCCAGATGCTCGACCAATTTTCCGACCGTATCGGCGCGATACAGCGTCAAGGTAGCTTTATTAACCCGGATGAAGCGAATGGCGGCGACCATCTCCTTTAAAATTTCGGGATGTTCAAGCAGATGGCGGTTCAGATCCGCCACCCCCGACTCCATTAGGCGGTCGATGATTTTTTTGGTTTGTGACCAGTCCTGCTCCATGATGGAGATGGGGGCTGTTTCAAACAGGCTTTCAAAAAGATGTTCCGTGTCACTCAGGGCTTTTTCGCCCGCCCGGCGGTGGCGGATCAGCCCGTCTGCGACAAGAAAGCTGTAGAGCATTACAAAACCAACTGTGAGCGGCCGAAGCGCCTGGCGTAATTCATCCGTCGACCGATCTGGCGGAAGCAGATGTAATTCACCCGCCCACCACAAAATAGCCAGACACAATAACACGGCAAGGATCGACAGGAAGACCCGCCGCCGGTCCCCGGAAAGCATATTTTCCATTGGAATAATACACAGACCAATCACCATTGATGAGGCGATACCGCCTGAATGGGCCGCACCGATACCGATAAAAACAAGAATCGACAGTGTCAGTAAATCGCGCACCAGATTAACGGCGCCAGTCAGGCGCAACAGGCCCCATAACAATAATGGCAGCAGCAACCAGGCCAGAAACCAGACTGTGTCAACACCATCAAAATGATTCTTGAGCAATATTGTGCTGACCGCAGCCACCGGCAGGAACAGCAACGGGACGGATAATGACAGCAGCATCTCAGTCTGCGCGCCCCGAATAGCGGGGTTAACCCGTGCCTCGGCGGTCAGTAGAAAATTTAACAGCCGTTGCATCAACACATATTTCCCATCATTCTGGGCGCTGCCGAAGGCCGGATCATGCTAGGCGACGGCAAGGAAACGCTCCGCAAATGCCTGCATGCGGCCTGCCTTTACCGCATCTGAAATTTGCCGCATCAGATTCTGATAATAAGCAAGGTTATGCCAAGTAAGCAGCATCGAACCTAGAATTTCTTTTGATTTCACAAGATGGTGCAGATAGGCCCGGCTGTAATCACGGCTGGCTGGACAATCCAGCGTCATATCCAGGGGCCGCTCATCTTCCGCATGACAGGCATTGCGCATATTCAATACGCCCTCCGAGGTAAAAGCCTGGCCGGTTCGACCGCTACGTGTAGGTAACACGCAATCAAACATATCCACACCGCGCAATACTGCGCCGACAATATCTGAAGGTTTTCCTACCCCCATCAGATATCGGGGCCGGTCCTGCGGCAAATGCGGCACCGTGCCCGCGACTGTAGCAAACATGCTTTCCTGCCCCTCGCCCACGGCCAGCCCGCCGATAGCATATCCATCAAACCCGATGCCGCAAAGCGATCTGGACGAGCGTTCCCGTAGTTCCGGATAAACGCCCCCCTGGACAATACCAAACAGCGCATGCCCCTTTTCGGCAGATCTGGCGCTTTCAAAAGCTGCCTTGGATCGTTCGGCCCAGCGCATGGACAAAAGCATGGATTTTTCCGCCTGTTCAATGCTGGCTGGAAAAGGTGTGCATTCGTCAAGCACCATAATGATATCAGAACCTAAAAGCAGCTGAATCTCTATGCTGCGTTCTGGCGACAACAGATGCTGCGAGCCGTCAATATGCGAGCGGAACATGACCCCCTGCTCGTCTATTTTTCGTAATTGTGACAAGGACATAACCTGATAACCGCCCGAATCGGTTAAAATCGGATGGGGCCAGTTCATGAATTTATGCAGCCCGCCAAGCCGGGCCACACGCTCGGCCCCCGGCCGCAGCATGAGATGATAGGTATTTCCCAGCACAATATCCGCGCCCAGCTCCCGCACAGTACCGGGCAGCATGGCCTTGACCGTGCCTGCGGTTCCGACCGGCATGAATGCGGGGGTCCGTATTTCGCCACGCGAGGTCTGGATAATGCCGGTACGCGCGGCGCCATCGCTTGCCGTTACCCTGAATGAAAATCCGGATGCCGCTATCATACGGGCGCTCGAAATAACAGGCTGCCGTCGCCATAGGAATAAAACCGGTATTTTTCCCGAATGGCGTGCTGATACGCGGCCTGCATCACCTCCATGCCGCAAAACGCCGATACCAGCATGAACAAGGTTGATTTGGGCAGATGAAAATTGCTGATCAGAGCGTCCACCGTCAAAAACCGGTATCCCGGCGTGATAAAAATATCCGTTTCCCCGGTCCAGGTCCCAACGGTTCCATCCTGCTGCGCGGCACTTTCCAGAAGACGCAGCGAAGTGGTGCCAACCGCAACCACACGCCGCCCCTCACTATGGGCGGCATTGATAGCCTGGGCCGACAATGAAGATATACTGCCCCATTCAGCATGCATATGGTGTTCAGAAATATATTCTGACTTTACCGGCAAGAAAGTTCCCGCCCCCACATGCAATGTTATAAAGCAATGCTTTATACCTTTTTTTTCAAGTTTTAGCATAAGTTCTGGTGTAAAGTGCAGTGCTGCTGTCGGGGCGGCGACGGATCCATCGACTTTCGCAAACAGGGTCTGATAATCCTGCACATCGCGCATATCTGCTGGGCGTTTAGACCCAATATAGGGCGGAAGCGGCATGGCCCCGTGTGCTTCAATGGCGGCATCCAGGACCGCACCGGACAGATTGAATTTCAGCAGAATATCGCCCCCGGAGTTAAGCTCCGAAACAATGGCGAAAAAATTCTGCGAAAAAATGATCCGATCATTTGGCCGCAGACGCCGCAATGGTCTTGCAAAGGCCAGCCAGCAGGCGTGATCGACACGTTTGTGCAGATTGAGATGTATACTGGCTTCAGAGCCGTCCGCGCGCCGCCTTAGCCCCCGCAGCGCCGCCGGAATTACCCGCGTGTCATTGAACACGAGAAGATCGCCGGGGTTCAACAGCACCGGCAGGTCGCGCATCACATTGTCCTGCAACGCGCCATTCCGGACCACAAGACAGCGCGCCGCATCGCGCGGCTGTGCCGGCCGCAAGGCAATCAGTTCATCCGGCAGATCAAAATCAAACGATTCAACGCGCATGGGATGATGAAGGGCAGGATCGGTAAAGCTATTCCTTTACGTCCGCGGCAACCTGCATTTTCACGATCTTGTCCGGATCGGTGACCTGGCCATTATCGGCCTCATCGCCCCGCTTGATCGCATCTACATGTTCCATTCCGGAGATCACACGGCCAAACGCCGTATATTGGCCATCCAGAAACGCCGCCGCCGTAAAACAGATAAAGAACTGGCTGTTCGCACTGTCGGGATCGGATGAGCGCGCCATGGACAGCGTACCACGCAGATGCTTGGTATCATTGAATTCCGCTTTCAGGTCCGGCAAGTCGGAACCGCCAGTACCCGTGCCGGTCGGATCACCCGTTTGCGCCATGAAGCCTTCAATCACCCGGTGAAACACGACGCCATTATAAAAGCCCTGGCGCGCCAGGGTCTTTATCCGCTCCACGTGACCAGGGGCAATTTCCGGATATAATTCAATGACTACCCGGCCATCTTTCAGATCCAGATAGAGTGTGTCTTCCGGGCTGGCGGCCAAAGCAGATACGGCAAACAGCCCAAGAAACAATGCAATGCAGCCGGCATAGAGTTTTTTAATCATTGGTTGATGCCTGTAATAGTTAGTTGAGGTGTGGATCGGCCATTCCTCCTGGCCCCCCACCCCGGCCCTACCCACAAGGGGGAGGGAGAAGAGGGACAAAATTCCGGGAAGAAGCCCCTCCCCTTAATGGGGAGGGGTTGGGTTGGGGTGCAAAAAAAAGCAAAAGCGATTCAACATAAAATCACTTTACTCCAATTTCAGGCATCCGCCGCGACCTTCATGCTGATGATTTTGTCCGGATCCTTGACGGAACCATTATCAAGCTTGTTGCCTTTTTTAATGCTATCGACAAACTCCATGCCTTCAACAACCTGTCCCCAGACGGAATATTGGCCATTCAGGAATTCGGCATCATCAAAGCAGATAAAGAACTGGCTGTTGGCGCTGTTGGGGCTGCTGGAGCGGGCCATCGACGCCGTTCCGCGCACATGTGGCGTTTTGCTAAATTCAGCCTTGATATTGGGTAAATCAGATCCCCCCATCCCCGTTCCCGTCGGGTCGCCGGTCTGGGCCATAAAGCCTTCGATAACGCGATGAAACACGATGCCGTCATAAAAGCCCTGGCGCGCAAGGGTTTTGATTTGCGCAACATGATCCGGGGCAATATCGGGAAGTAATTCAATAACAACCAGCCCGTCTTTCAGTTCCAGATGAAGGGTGTTCTCAGGGTCCAACGCCATGCCTGGCTTCCTTTCTTATTAAGATTTGCGCGAATATCTCTGGGAAAGCCTTGCGGCGACGGCAGGCGTGGTAAAATCATCAACATTGCCGCCCATCCGGGCTATCTCACGGATCAGCTTTGAGGCAATAGCCTGATTGTTTACCTCAGACATCAAAAAAATCGTCTCAACGGCTGGGTTTAATCGCGCGTTCATACCGGCCATCTGAAACTCGTAATCAAAATCAGCGACCCCGCGCAAGCCCCGTATGATGACGGACGCCCCAACATCGGATGCGAACTGCGTCACCAGATTCTTGAAGGGAAGGATTTCAATTTTGGCAACGCCTTTGCCAGTTAACCTGTCAGTTTCCTCACGCATCATGGCGACTCGCTCGTCCAGTGAGAAAAGCGGACCTTTGTCTTCATTAATGGCTACTGCAATGACAAGCCTGTCAACCAGACGCGCCCCGCGCGTGATGATGTCAATATGCCCGTTATGAATCGGGTCAAAGGTACCCGGATAAATAGCTGTGCGTTGCATGATCGTTTTTCCGGGCCCTGAATTTTGTTATGGATCCATCGCTTGACTGGAGGGATGTTTTAGCAATTTAGCGTCCTATATGCCATTATTATTCCCGATTATCCCCGTCCGCATCCTCTTCCGGGGTTTCCGGGGCATCGTCACCGACATCCGGCAGATGGGCGGCGCCAACAACGCGTTCGCCCTCGGCTGTGCGCAAAAGCGTAACCCCCTGGGTCATCCGGCCCGCAACGCGAATATCCGCAACAGGCATCCGGATCAGCTGTCCCCCATCGGTAACCAGCATGACCTGATCTTCCTGTGTCACCGGGAAAGCCGCAACAATGGGGCCATTGCGGGGCGAGACCGCCATGGCCCAGATGCCCTTGCCGCCACGGCGCGATATCCGGTATTCATAGGCCGAGGAGCGCTTGCCATAGCCATTTTCACTTACGGTGAGGATGAATTGCTCATAGGCCCCAAGTTCGCCATAGCGCTCAGTGCTGAGTTGCGCTTCTTCGGTATCCATGGCTTCGGCATCTTCTTCTTCACTGGCGGCCAGTTCAGTATCCACTTCTTCCGAAGCATCCCCATCCGTGGAACGCCGGATGACAGCAGCCTGACGCAAATAGGAACGGTTTTCAGCCGCGCTTGACTCCACATGCCCCAGAACCGAGAGCGAAATCACCTTGTCCTCTTCTTCCAGCCTGATCCCCCGCACGCCAACGGAATCCCGTCCCCGGAACAGGCGCACTTCGGATACCGGAAAGCGGACGGCCTTGCCCTTGCTGCTGGTAAGCAGAATATCGTCGCGATCCGTGCAGATGGCCACGCCGATAATCTCATCCCCAAGCTCAAGCTTCATGGCGATTTTGCCATTGGCCTTGACGCTTGCAAAATCCGCCAGTTCATTGCGCCGCACGGTGCCGCTGGCTGTCGCAAACATGATGTTGAGATTTTCCCAGCACGCCTCATCCGAGGGCAGCGGCATGATCGTCTGAATGGTTTCATCTTCGGCCAGCGGCAGCAGATTGACCATGGGCTTGCCACGCGCCTGCGGTGTCGCCAGCGGAAGCCGCCAGACTTTCAGCTTGTATACAATCCCCTTGGACGAGAAGAACAATACCGGCGCATGGGTATTGGCGACGAACAGGCTGGTGACGAAATCCTCTTCCCGCGTGGCCATACCGGACCGGCCCTTGCCCCCCCGGCGCTGCGCGCGATAGGTGGAAAGCGGCACCCGCTTGATGGCGCCTTTATGGGTGACGGTCACCACCATATCTTCGCTGGTAATCAGATCTTCGTCATCAATATCGTCTGGCGCTTCTACGATCTGGGACCGGCGCGGGGTTGCGAATTCATCGCGCGCGGCGGTCAGTTCGCTCCGGATGATGGCCAGCACCCGCTCGCGCGAGCGCAGAATGGCCAGATAATCTTCGATTTTTGCCCCTAGCGCCTGTAGTTCAGTGTCAATTTCTTCACGTCCCAGCGCAGTCAGACGCGCCAGACGCAATTCCAGTATGGCGCGCGACTGCGCCTCACTAAGCCGGTAGGTTCCAGCTTCAGAGACCTTGTGCCGGGGATCGGCCACAAGCATCACCAGCGGCCCGACATCCCCCGCCGCCCATTCCTTCGCCATCAGCTGTTCGCGCGCAACGGCAGGACTTGGGGCCCTGCGGATAAGGGCAATGACTTCGTCAATATTGGCGACCGCTATCGCCAGGCCCACCAAAATATGCGCCCGGTCGCGGGCCTGCCCCAGCTCATAGCGGGTGCGCCGTGTGACGACAATTTCGCGGAAATCCACAAAGGTGGCGATAAACTGGCGCAAATTCATCACTTCAGGACGCTCGCCAACCAGCGCCAGCATATTTGCCCCGAAGCTGGTCTGCAATAATGTATGCCGGTAGAGCTGGTTCAGCACCACATCCGCCATGGCGTCGTGGCGGATTTCAATCACGACGCGCATGCCCGTGCGATCCGACTCATCACGCATTTCCGATATGCCTTCGATGCGCTTTTCACGCACCAGTTCCGCAATACGTTCGATCAATACAGCCTTGTTTATCTGATAGGGCAGCTCGGTAATGATCAGGGCTTCACGGTCCTTGCGGATTGGCTCGACATGCACGCGCCCGCGCATAATGATCGAACCCCGCCCTGTCTGATAGGCGGAACGCGCCCCGCTTTGCCCCAAAATCAACCCGCCGGTGGGAAAATCCGGCCCGGGAATAATTTCCATCAACTGCGCCACGCTGATGTCGGGCGTCTCAATATAGGCCAGACAGCCGTCAATGACCTCGCCCAGATTATGCGGCGGAATATTGGTGGCCATGCCCACCGCAATACCCCCCGCGCCATTGACCAGCAGATTGGGAAAACGCGCCGGCAGCACCACCGGCTCACGTTCCGAACCGTCATAATTGGGCCGGAAATTGACCGTATCCTTGTCCAGATCATCCAGCAGCGCATGGGCGGGTTTCGCCATGCGCACCTCGGTATAGCGCATGGCGGCAGGCGGATCGCCATCGACCGAGCCGAAATTGCCCTGCCCGTCAATCAGCGGCAGGCGCATGGAAAATTCCTGCACCATACGCACCAGCGCATCGTAAATGGATTGATCGCCATGCGGGTGGTATTTACCGATGACATCGCCCACAACGCGCGCCGATTTGCGGTAGGGGCGGTTCCAGTCATATTTGTTCTCGTTCATCGAGTACAAAATGCGCCGGTGCACCGGCTTCAACCCATCGCGCGCATCAGGCAGCGCGCGCGACACGATCACGCTCATGGCGTAATCGAGATAGGAGGTCTGCATTTCCTGCTCGATGGCGATGGGCCGAATATCGTCATCCGTGCCGCGCGCGCCACCGCCCTGCCCCTGATTGGGGGGAAGGCCGGCGCCGTTATCCGGGCCCGTTTCTGGTGTATCGTCTGGTGTGTCGGACAAGTTGCGGGCTACCGGTGCAAAAGCGCAGAATTCTTATGAAAATATGGGAATCAGCGGAGCTGTTTCTGACGCATATTCTACGCTGAATCCGCTACCCATCCCAGCTTTTTTATCACTGATTCATTGACCGGTCGCATCCGGCGTTACGCGAATGAAACCGGCTCAGCCGCCCTTGATGGCGGGCAGGAAGAATACTTCGCTGTCGGGCTTGATCGGGTTCAGCCAGGGATCGGGAATGATTTCATTGTCGATGGCGATGGCGCCCGCCTCCAGCTGTTCGCCGATGCCGGGAAACATGTCATCCAGCGTGCGGATCAGATGCCGCACATTTCTGACATCCAGATCAAAATGCGTCTGGCCGCCGGCATATTGGCGGCCAAACTCATCTCCGAGCACTATACGCGCCATTGCGGCGCACCCGCCCCTATTTCTTCGCGTCGATCGCCGCCAGGATTTTTGGCGGCGACATTGGAAGATCGAACAGGCGCGCGCCCGTGGCCCGCGCAATGGCGTTGGCAATCGCGCCAAGCGGCGGCACGATCGGCACTTCACCCACGCCGCGCACCCCGAACGGATGGCCGGGGTTCGGCACCTCAAGGATCAGCGTATCAATCATCGGCAGGTCCGAGGCCACCGGAATCCGGTAATCCAGAAAGCCCGAATTCTGCATCCGTCCATCTGCGCCGTAAATATATTCCTCGTTCAGCGCCCAGCCGATTCCCTGCGCAACGCCGCCCTGAATCTGACCCTCGACATAGCTGGGATGAATGGCCTTGCCGGCATCCTGCGCCGCGACATATCGCAGCACGGTCACGCCGCCGGTTTCCGGATCGACCTCCACGTCGCAAATATGCACGCCGAAGGCCGGCCCTGCGCCGCCCGCATTGATCGCGGCGCTGCCGACCAGCGGCCCGCCGGTGCGAGATGCCTTGGCGGCGATCTGCGCCAGTGACAGCGGCTTTTGATTGTCCGCCGTGCTGCCTGGGGCGGGACGGGCATGGCCGTCTTCCCAGATCACCGAATCCACATCCACTTCCCACATTTTCGCGACCCGCTCGCGGCATTGCTTCACTACGGATTCCGCCGCCTCGATGATGGCCATGCCGGTGGCGAAGGTAACGCGAGAGCCATGCGTGATTTCGCAAAAGCCAACCGCCGATGTGTCGCCGACAATGGGGCGCACCTTCGCGTAATCAATGCCCAGCACCTCGGCCGCCATCTGCGCCATGGAGGCGCGCGAGCCGCCAATATCCGGGCTGCCGGTCATGATTGTGGCGGTGCCGTCCTCGGCGATGTTCACCACCGCGCTGGACTGGCCGCCCAGATTGAACCAGAAACCGGCGGCAAGCCCGCGCCCCTGATTGGGGCCTAGCGGGATTTTGTTGATCGGATGATTTTGAATAGCCTTCAGGCATTCCAGATTGCCCACAGCCTTTAATTTCGGGCCATAGACCATCTGTGTGCCTTCCTTGCTGCCGTTCTTGATCCGGATTTCCATCGGATCAATGTTCAGCTTCTGGGAAATTTCGTCGATAATGCTTTCGACGGCAAAGGAGGCCAGCGGCGCGCCCGGCGCGCGATAGGAATAGCAGAGCGGCCGGTTGGTGACCGCCTCATAGCCCACCACCTGTAAATTCGCCAGCGCATAAGGCCCGAACGCCGCCATGCAGGCCGGCCCCACCGGCGAACCGGGAAATGCGCCCGCCTGATAGCGGAACTCACCCGTTGCCGCCACCAGCGTGCCGTCTTTCTTGGCGCCGATCTTGACATCTATGGATGTGCCGGGCGCCGGGCCGGTGGCGCGGAATACTTCGTCGCGGCTCATGACGACACGCACCGGGCGTTCCGCCTTGCGCGCCAGCAATACCGCTGTCGGTTCGATAAATACGATGGTCTTGCCGCCGAATCCGCCGCCAATTTCCATCGGCATGACACGGACCTGCGCCACTTCCATCTTCAGCAGCCTTGCGGTCATTGCGCGCACCATGAAATGGCCCTGACTGGAGCACCAGACCCGGCACTGACCATCCTCGCTCCATTCCGCCACCACCGCGTGCGGCTCGATATAGCCCTGATGCACGGCCTTGGTCTTGAAGCTGCGTTCAACCACAATGTCCGCATCCTTGAACGCGGCATTGGCGTCGCCCAGCGCCATCTGAATACGCTGCACCACATTGGATGGCTTTTCGGGTTTCGGATTAACGCCCGTGGTGAAAATATCCTCATGCAGCAGCGGCGCGCCGGGCTGCATTGATTCATCGACATCAATGACATGCGGCAGCACTTCGTACTTTACATCAATCAATGCCAGCGCCTCTTCGGCGATGGCGGCGCTGGTTGCGGCAACCGCCGCCACCGCATGGCCGTCATACAGCACCTTGCCGCGCGCCATGATGTTGGACGACAGATAATGGAAATTGACGCCTTCATCGCCCGGCAGAACGCCATTATGCATCGCCGGAAAATCCTTCGCGGTAATCACCGCCTTGACGCCCGCCAGCTTCTCGGCTTTTGACGTGTCAATCGACAGGATTTTCGCGTGCGCGTGCGGGCTGCGCAGAATGCGCCCGGTCAACTGGCCCGCCAGATTAATGTCCGCGCCATAATTGGCGCGCCCGGTTACCTTGTCCACGCCGTCGGGACGGACCGGGCGGGTGCCCACCCATTTGAATTGCTTGCCTTCATATCCAGCCATTATTTCGCTCCTCTCATGTCAGCGGCTGTTTCCAGCACCGCGCGGATGATTTTGTCATAACCGGTGCAGCGGCACAGATTGCCGGCCAGCCAGTAACGGGCCTCGCTCTCGGTCGGGTTGGGATTATTCTCCAGCAGCGCCTTGGCCGCCACCAGAAAGCCCGGCGTGCAGAAGCCGCATTGCAGCGCCGCCGCCTCCAGGAATTTCTGTTGCAACGGGTGCAGTGTCTTGCCCTCGGTCATATTCTCGATAGTCTCAACCGAACGGCCCTGCATCTCGACACCCAGCACCAGGCAGGAACATACCAGGCGCCCGTCGAGTGTGACACTGCACGCGCCGCAATCGCCCGTGGAACAGCCTTCCTTGCTGCCCGTCAGGTTCAGTTCATCGCGCAACACATCCAGCAGGGTCTGTTTGGGATCGCACAGATATTCGACGGCCTCGCCGTTTACTGTCGCAGTAATATGAAATTTGCTCATGTGTAACTCCGTGCACGATCGCGTGCGATAATGGCCGCGCGCCGGGCCAGAACGCCCGCGACCTTGGTTCGATATTCAATGGTTCCACGTTTATCATCAATCGGCTTGCACGCCGCAGACGCCGCAGACGCCAGCTTGGCCAGCGCCGCATCATCAACCTTGCTGCCGATCAACGCCTTGGCCGCCGCATCCACCAGCAGCACGACCGGCGCCACTGCACCCAGCGACACCCGCGCCGCCGTGCATGTGCCCGACGCATCCAGCGTCAGATTGACCGCCGCCCCCACAATGGCAATATCCATTTCCGTGCGTGGAATCATGCGCAGATAAGCGTCGCTGGAATTTTTTGCGCGCGGCGGAAGTTTGATCGCCACCACAAATTCGCCCTTCGCCAGCGATGTCTTACCGGGCGAGACGGGAACCTGCTCCACCGGCACTTCGCGCCGCCCGTTAGGCCCTGCGATGACAGCAATGGCGCCCGCCGCCACCAGCCCAGGGGTGCAATCCCCCGCAGGCGAAGCATTGCACAGATTACCCCCCGGCGTGGCGCGGCCCTGAATCTGGGTGGAGCCGATCAGCTCCATCCCCTCAACCATGCCCGGCCAGGCCTTCGCTAGTTCCTTGTGTTCGCCGATCTCGGCCCCAGTCACCGCCGCCCCGATGACAAACCCGCTGGCGGCACTGCCGCCGATCTGGCGCAGTTCGCCGATCCGCTTGATATCCACGACCAGATCGGGGTTTGCCGCGCCGGACCGCAATTGCACCAGCAGGTCGGTCCCGCCCGCCAGCACCCTTGCACTGCCCTTCGCCCCTGCCAGCAATCCCACCGCCGCATCTACCGTGGTGGGTGCCTCATATTGAAATCCGCTCATTCCCGCTCCCTGCTTTTAAGGTGCATGCACCTTCATGTGCTTATCCGTTCGGGGCATTATAGACATTTTTCCCCACAGCGCCAGCAGTGTGACGGCCATCACAAATGCGTGTTTTTACTCCCTTGGGCGTATTGATTTGATTTTGATCAAGGTGCAACACTCACATTGTTGATAGAATCAATTTGCTCATAATGTCTGTCACAGACAAGCCTTTGACAGGTCATTGATCTGCAAGCGCAGGTTTTTCAAAACTCGCAAAAATTGTGGGCGCACTACGGAAAGGTCGATCAAGAGAACGCAATTTTATTATGGAGCGACAAAATGAAACCCTTAAACATTCCTAAAAACACGGTTAGAAAAACCCTGCTATCGGCGGCACTATTGGCAGGGATCGGCACATGGACGGCGCCCGCCAACGCCATCGCGTTAATTGGCGGCATGGGCGGCCCGGCAGGGTTTGGCACACTGGCGATGCTTCCTAACGACGATGGATCATCTAACCTGCTCAACCTGCCCTTCGGCATCAACTTTTTCGGCAATAACTACAACAATTTCTTTGCCAACAATAATGGCAACATCACCTTCAACGGGCCAGTCGGTCAGTATACGCCTTCCCCCTTCCCGATTTCCACTCAACCTATGATCGCGCCATTCTGGGCCGATGTGGACACCCGTTGCACCACTTGTGGCGCTGTCTATGTCGGCACCCCAAATGCCGATACCGTCGCCGTGACCTGGAACAATGTCGGTTATTTTAGTGGGCACTCAAATCTGACCAATAATTTCCAGCTGCTGTTGCGCAATCAGGGGGCGGGTAATTTCGATATCGAGTTCCGTTATGACCGCCTGCAATGGACCACCGGCGACGCCAGCGGCGGTTCTGGCGGATTCGGCGGCACACCGGCCCAGGCCGGTTTCGATGCCGGCGATGGGGAGAATTTCTTCACGCTGCCAGGGTCGCGTACCGCCGCGGTTCTTGATCTGGACAATACCAGTAACGTGTCACCGGATACGCCGGGGCTGTGGTCGTTTGCCATTCGTTCGGGCGCGGTTCCCGGATCGACACCGGAAAACCCGTTAATGCCAGTTGTCGTTGATGAAGGATTCAATTTCAACTTCAACGTGGTGTTGAATCAGCGGCGATTTATCGATCCGATCATCGCTATCGGTTATGATTATATCATCAATAGCGGCCCGAACTTCGCCAGCGTCACGTTACCCGATATTGGCGACGGCATATACAGCATCCTGGGGGGCGCATTGTTTGACGTGCTTCTGGGAACCGTGGATGTTTCGTTGAATGACACCTTCATCTTTGCTTCAGGTGGTGTTAACCGCTTCCGGGTGCTCGGGATCGAGACCTCGGCCGGGCTCGACCCCAACGATCCCAACGCGTTCGTTACCGGCCTGTCTTTTAACGGCACCGGAAACGTCAACATGAACATGAACCCGGTTACCTTGAATATCCCCGATCCGCAGGATGTTCCTGAACCCGTAACCTTGTCCCTTCTTGGCGCAGGTTTGGCGGGTATCACCTTCATGCGCCGCCAGGCACAACGCAAAGAGACGTTCAAACTTGCCGCGTAATTTATCTTTGTACAAACCTATGGAAGGCGCGCCGGTTCACCCTGCGCGCTTTTCCTGTATTGCGTTTGTTGCGCTGGCTTTTCTGTGTGCCATGCCCGCGCCCGCAAATGCGGAAGCAAATCCGCCGCAAAGATTTGGCGCCTGGAGCGTCGAATGCAAACCCCGCGTCACAAACGGTGAAAACCCCTGTGTCGCCAGCCAGATCGTGGCGGCTGACGCCGCCGCCAAACAGGTCGTCCTAGGCGTCATGGTCGCCCCCACCCCCGGCGAGACCTTGCCGCATATCATTTTCCGTTTCAGCCCGGGCGCCAACATAAAGGCGGGAGCCGGCGTCAAGATCGACCAGCAGGAAGCGTTTCGCATACCCATCACCCAATGCGACACCCATATCTGCGAAGTGCGTTCGCTTATGCCTGAAGCGCTGCTGAGCCAGATGCGTTCTGGCAAATTGCTGCTATTTGCCTATTTTCTGGAAAAGCAGCAGATGACCACGCCGGTGTCCCTCAACGGTTTCGACGCCGCATTTGCAGCCTTGCAAAAACCCCCGCTTTAGGTAACTAAAACCCGTTTCACCGCATCGCGCCAGCCCGCATAGCGTTCCTCACGTTCAACCACTGGCATTACGGGTTCAAAGCGCCGGTCGCTGCGCCAGTTGGCGGCCATCGCCGCATGCGATGCGTATAACCCGGCATGAACGCCCGCCACGATCGCCGCGCCCTGTGCGGTGGTTTCCAGAATGGCCGAGCGTTCCACCGGCAGTCCGGTCATATCGGCAAGGAATTGCATCGCCCAGTCATTCGCCGCCATGCCGCCATCGACGCGCAGCACCGATGGCATCACTGCGCCCGCCTTGTGAACATCCGCCGCCATGGCCTGCAACAGATCGCTTGTCTGATAACCCACGGCTTCCAACCCGGCGCGGACAATTTCGGCGACGCCGGTGTCGCGCGTCATGCCCATTATCGCGCCGCGCGCAGCCGCGTCCCAATAAGGCGCGCCAAGCCCGGTGAAGGCCGGCACCAGATAGACTCGCGCATCCGGATTGGCCTGCTCCGCCAGCGCCTGACTATCGGCGGTGTTAGCCAACATGCGTGCGCCATCGCGCAGCCATTGCAGTGTCGCCCCGGCCATAAAGATGCTGCCTTCCAGCGCAAAATTCGTCTGGCCGCCAATGCGGTAAGCAGGCGTGGTCAGCAGCCGGTTGCCGGACGCCACACGCCGCGCCCCCGTATTCAGCATTACAAAACAGCCGGTGCCATAGGTGGCTTTCATCATGCCCTCATTCAGGCAGCCCTGCCCGATCAGCGCCGCCTGCTGATCGCCCGCCACGCCGCAGACGGGAATGGGCGCGCCAAAATGTTCTTGCGCGCACAGGCCATAATCGCCATCGCTGGCGCGCACCTCCGGCAGCAGCTGGCGCGGAATGCCGAACAGATACAGAAGCCGGTCATCCCAGCGTCCCGTCTCTATATTGAACAACAAAGTGCGGCTGGCATTGGTGACATCGGTGGCGTGCACCGCGCCGCCGGTCAGGTTCCAGATCAGCCAGCTATCAATCGTGCCAAAGGCCAGTTCGCCGCGCTTGGCCCGTTCGCGCGCGCCGGGAACCGTGTCCAAAAGCCATTTCAGCTTGCTGGCCGAAAAATAGGGATCGAGCAGCAGACCGCTCGCCGCCTGCGCCATCGCCTCATGCCCGCCCGCCTTCAGATCGGCGCATAGATCCGCCGTGCGCCGATCCTGCCAGACAATCGCGTTATAGAGCGGCACGCCGGTTTTGCGGTCCCACAGAATAGTGGTTTCGCGCTGATTGGTGATGCCAATGCCCGCCACCTGCCCGGCGGTAATGCCCGTGCTTTGCATCACCTCGCGGCACACCGCCAGCACATCGCGCCAGATGATGTTCGCATCATGCTCCACCCAGCCGGGCTGCGGAAATATCTGCGGCAATTGCCGTTGCGCCATGCCGCTGGGACGGCCCGCCGCATCAAACAGCATGGCGCGGCTGCTGGTCGTGCCCTGGTCGATGGCGAGGATGTAGCGGTTACCGGACACGGGGCATAAGACCCGTTAGAATAGAAACAACCTTTTTCTGATCGGCGCCGGGCAGGCGTCCAACGCGCTGGGCGTCGCTTGCCTCGATGGTGGCGATCTTGGCGCAGCGGATCACTGAGGGCGCGGGCAGCCCCGCCGTCTTCAAATTTGAGATGAGAACATCATCGGCCCAGCCCCGGTTGGCGGCGCTGGTGATCATCAGCACCCATAACAGACCATGCGCGGCTTCGAGTTTTCCCGCCGCAACGACAAGCGCCGGGCGATACTGACGCACCGGGCGATCCGTATAGGGAAACGGAACCTTGACCACATCCCATGGCTTAAAGCCCGGCATAAGCCTTGGCGTCATTCTCAGACGCCCATTCGCCGAAGGTGGCGAAGGGATCATCCTCGGTCATCCGAGACGGCTTGGTAAGTATCACCCGGCCCTTCTCGATTTTATAGGCGATGGCGTCGCCAGCCTTCAGCCGCAGCGCCTTGCGCACCGCCTGCGGGATGGTGGTTTGCGCCTTGCTGGTTATTTTGCTGATGATCATGGAATGCAGCCCAGGTAAGGATTTTTCTTACGTTAAGCCGGCCTCCCTTTACTGTCAATGCGATGTTATCGTCCCACGCTCTGTCATTGCCCGGTTTAACCGGGCAATCCAGAACCACATATTCAGTCTTTATCATTCCGCTCTGGATACCCCGGTTAAACCGGGGCATGACAATGAGTGAGCGGGTAATGACAGACCAGCAAGGGATTAGCTCTTTAGCAGATAAGAACAGTATTTTTCCGCAAAACCCTATATATTAGGGCCATGGACATGCAGATGAACAAACCCGCCGCTGACGCCCCGCTGATCGACCCGTTCGGGCGCCATGTCAGCTATTTGCGCGTGTCGGTCACCGACCGCTGCGATTTTCGCTGTGTTTATTGCATGTCCGAGGACATGACCTTCCTGCCCAAACGCGATGTGCTCAGCCTCGAAGAACTGGACCGGCTGTGCAGCGCCTTTGTGGCGCGCGGCGTGGACCGGCTGCGCCTGACCGGCGGCGAGCCGCTGGTGCGGCGCGACATTATGTGGTTGTTCCGGCGGCTGGGGCGGCACCTTGACAGTGGCGCATTGCGGGAACTGACCCTGACCAGCAACGGCACGCAGATGCCGAAATATGCCCGCGATCTGTATGCCTGCGGCGTGCGGCGGGTGAATATTTCGCTCGATAGTCTGGATGCGGATAAATTCCAGAAAATCACCCGATGGGGCAAACTGGATCAGGTATTGCGCGGCATTGATGCGGCGCAGGAAGCGGGCCTGAAGGTCAAGCTCAACATGGTGGCGCTGAAAGACCTGAATGGCGATGAAATTCCGGCGATGATCCGCTGGGCGCATGGCCGCGGCATGGATTTGACATTGATCGAGACCATGCCGCTTGGCGATATTGACGGCGACCGGACGGACCAATATCTGCCGCTTTCAAAGGTGCGCGCCGATCTCGCGCGTATCTTTACGCTGGAGTCGCTCGACCACCGCACCGGCGGCCCGGCGCGCTATTTGCGGGTGGCGCAAACCGGCGGCATGCTGGGCATGATCACGCCGCTGACGCATAATTTCTGCGAATCCTGCAACCGGGTGCGCCTCACCTGCACCGGCACGCTCTATATGTGCCTGGGCCAGGACGACGCCGCCGATCTGCGCACGGCCCTGCGCCGCGACGCCAGTGACGGCACGGGCGACGCGCAACTGATGGCGGCGCTGGATGAGGCCATTGGCCGCAAGCCCAAAGGCCATGATTTCATCATCGACCGTCCGGGTGAGAGGCCCGCTGTCGCCCGGCATATGTCGGTGACGGGGGGTTGAGGAGAGTACAGCGATTGTCCTCTACGCATCCGGAAACAACAGCACGTCGATGTCGCGCGCGCCATGCAGTATGTGAAGGATAGACACGCAGTCCTCTTCAACCCGGTAGAAGATCAGGTAATTGTTATGGGCGCACCGGCGGACGCCGGAATGCGCATAGCGCGGAACCAGGGGAAACGCCTGCGGGGTTTCGCCAATCGCCCTGGCCTTTTCGATCAGTTCCCACACAAAGCTGGCAGCCCGTACGGGGTTATCCCTCGCAATATAATCACCGATACGCTCAAGATCGTCCTTCGCCCCGGTGGTGAGAACAACTTTCACCGCGTCTCTTGTTGTTTTACGGCGGCGGCATATTTTGCGTCCAGGCGTTTGGCGGCGGCGTCAAGATCATGCACCCGTCCGGCGCCGGCGTCGGCCAGGCCCCTGTTGATCGAAGCATCCAGCGCCGCCAATCGGGTTTCGCGTTCATGGATAATCCGAACCCCTTCGCGCAACACCTCGCTGCGAGAGTTATAACGGCCCGATTTCACCAGCAATTCGACAATGCGTTCAAGCTGGCTGCCAAGTTCGACGCTGCTGGCCATGGGTGCCCCCTGTGCCGTTACATACCCAGGCAGCATGGCATTTTAGATAACTATTATCAAGATAAATGGTAATAGCTATATGCCCCATACCCATTAACACTGATAATTTTATCCTTCATACCTAATTTTAGGTATGTCACGGCCAGTCATATCTGACAGACTTGTCCACAGAAATGTCGTGGGGATGTTACTATGGACGAGGATCAATTAGGGTCACTGATCGAGACCATCTATGCCTCAGCCTTTGAGGAGGATGGGTGGGACGCGCTGTTGCAAACGCTGCGCGGCCAATTTCATGCGTCGCAAGCATTAGCCCTGGCGTGGGACAAAGCCACGGGAACCCCTTTTTTCGTCTCATCCACTATTTCCGATACTTCAGCTAACAGCAGGTACGAAGCCTATTATCACACGATCGATCCCTTTTTCTCCCCCTCCCTTCTGAATACACAGCCGGTAGAGCCGATGCCGGTCTACATTGGAGATAGTATTGTGCCCAGGGCCAAATATCTTAAGGCCGAAATCTACTGTGATTTCATCCGGCATTACGATATGGGCCAGCCCTTGGTTGCCATTTTTGGCGGATCCGCGCAAACGATTGCTCACTTCATCGTCCACCGCCCGCCAACCCAGCGAGAATTTGATGCGGAAGAAATAAATCTGCTGCGCGCCCTCACCCCGCATCTCAATCGCGGGCTGCGCATCTATCGTGAGGTGGAAGGGCTGCGCGCCAAAGCGGGGCTGTTCGAGAATGCGCTCGATGCGCACGCCACCGCCAGTTTCATGCTGGACGCGGCGGGCCGGGTTCTGTCCCTGAACAAGGCCGCCGGGGAAATTCTGACCGGCGGGCAGTTGACGGTGTGCGAGGGCCGCCTGATGGCGCGGCATCCGCAGGACGATGCGGCCTTGCAGGGCGCGCTGCGCCCATCGCAACCCGGAATTGCGCCTGCCGAAATCATGTTGCACGCAACCGCCCATGCGCCCGCCCTGCGGCTCCGCGTCACGCCGGTGAACGGCGGCGGCATACCCCTGTTCTTCGATGTCACGCATACCGCGCGGACGGCGTTTCTAGTGACAGCCGTTCCGCTTGGCCCCACTGCGGAAAATCTGATCACAGCCTATGGTCTGACCCGCGCCGAGGCGGAGGTGAGCCTGCTGCTGCTGCAAGGCGCGAAGGCCCCGCAGATCGCCGCCGCGCGTGAAACCAGCATCGGCACCGTCAACACCCAGCTCAAACAGATTTACGCCAAGACCGAGGTAGACGGCCATGTCGCCCTGCTGGTGAAACTGGTCGGGCGGTGAGGCGCGGCGGCGGCACTCCCTCCGTACTTATTATCCATGAAGTTTTATTGTCACATACCTAAACATAGGTATGACAACTCCCCCTGAAATTTGACATACTTGTCAGCGGAATATCTTGGGGATGACGCCATGGATGAAGCGTGTGTCAGCCAATTAATCGAAACGATCTACTCATCGGCCTTTGAGGAGAACGGGTGGTGCGCGCTGTTGCAAACACTGCGTGGCCAATTTCATGCATCGCATGCATCTTTTGCGGTGTTTAGCGGGAGAGGAGTATGCTCGCCGTTTGCGGTCTCGACACTTGATGCCGCATCCCTCGAACCGTACACACTTTATTATCACAAGCTGGACCAGGCAATTCCAGGCAATAATTTAACACTAGTTCCAAAGAATTCGCCAATCTTCAGCATTGTGGATTTATTGGGACGCGACAATTGGATCAATAGCGAGTTCCATAATGATTTTCTAAAAAATTACGATATGAGTCTGCCGCTTGTAGGCTATCTCGACGAGGCCGGAGACCGGACCGCTTATTTCGTAGTCCATCGCCCGGAGGCAGGTAAGGAGTACAGTCAAGACGAGATAAATCTACTCTTTACCCTGCGGCCGCATCTCAGTCGCGGGCAGCGGATTTATCGCGAGATGGAGGAGCTGCGCGCCAAAGCCGGGCTGTTGGCGGACGCGCTCGATACGCATGGCGCTGCCAGCTTCATGCTGGACGCGGCGGGCCGGGTGCTGTCCGTCAACAAGGCCGCCGGGGAAATTCTGACCGGCGGGCAGTTGACGGTGTGCGAGGGCCGCCTGATGGCGCGGCACCCGCAGGATGATGCCGCATTACAGGGCGCGCTGCGCCCGCCGCAACACGGCATCGCGCCCGCCGAAATCATGCTGCGCGCAACCGCCCATACGCCCGCCCTGCGGCTCAGCATCACGCCGGTGAATGGCGGCAGTATACCGCTGTTTTTCGATGTCACCCGCACAGCACGGACGGCGTTTCTGGTGACCGCAACCCCGCTTGGCCCCACTGCGGAAAATCTGATCACAGCCTATGGCCTGACCCGCGCCGAGGCGGAGGTGAGCCTGCTGCTGCTGCAAGGCGCGAAGGCCGCGCAGATCGCCGCCGCGCGTGAAACCAGCATCGGCACCGTCAACACGCAACTGAAAAATATCTACGCCAAACTGGGCGTCACCGGCCATGTTGAACTGCTGGTCAAACTGATGGGGCGGTGAGGCGCTGTATGTTACAGGATTGTCCATTCCACAATTTCTGCCTGTCACCCCGGATTTATTCCGGGGTCCACCAGCCTTCGCCAGAAGGCTGGCTAAGGCTTGGCAAGTGAGCCACAAGGAAAGTCTTGAGTTTGGGACCCTGGATCCCGGAACAAGTCCGGGATGACACTGAGGTATAGGCGGCGCATCCAGTTAACAAATTGCTCCGGGGCATGACAGTGGAGAGAGGCCCGGACCCGGTCCCGCCGCCCCTTCACGTCATCAACCCAAAAAAACTTAAAAAAAAGCAAATTTTTTTCGCTGCATACCTAAGCATGGGTATGACAGGGCGCGCGCCATTGCCACACAATGCACCCTTGAAAATCACATATTTAACGGGGGAACAATCATGGCGACTATAAATGGAACTGCGGGCAACGACACGCTTACGGGCGGTGATATCGCAACTGAAGAGGATACACTCTCTGGTCTGGCTGGCGATGATACATTGCGCGGCCTTGCCGGGCGGGATTTTCTGGTTGGCGGGGCGGGCAATGACACCCTGGATGGTGGCGCACAACCACCGGGCAGTTCCGATCTGGCGGTGTATTCCACAACGCTGACCGGCGCCGGCGCGGTAAACTTCGATCTTGCGGCGGGCACGTCAACTGATGGCCTGGGCGGCACCGATACGCTGATCAACATAGAGGGCGTGATCGGCTCCAGCAGTGCTGATACTCTGCGCGGCGACGCCAATGGCTCCAACTATCTGGAAGGCGGCGGCGGCAACGACATCATAGATGGCCGGGGCAGCAACGTTGCCGGGGCGCGATCATCGGATTTTGCAGCCTATTTCAATTCCCCCGCCGGGGCTACCGTAGATCTGGAGGCGGGCACGGCAAGTGACGGGTTCGGCGGCACAGACACCATCACCAACACGGATGGAATTATTGGCGCCAACCTCTTTGCCGACACGTTACGCGGCAACGCCCGGGATAATTACCTGATCGGTTATGGCGGCAACGATATTCTGGACGGGCGAGGCGGCCGCGATCTGATCAGTTATTTTTTTAATACCGGCGCGGGCGTTACCGTCGATCTTGCCACGGGTACGGCATCCGGCGGTTCATCGGGAAATGATACGCTGATCAGCATCGAGGATGTTGATGGCTCAAATTTATTTGCGGACACGCTGTTGGGAAATGCCAGCGCCAATGCACTGACCGGACATGGCGGCAACGATATTCTGGATGGCCGGGGCGGCACTGATACCGCCAATTATTTTTTCGCACCAGGCGCCGTTACCGTCAATCTGACTACAGGCACCGCTAGTGATGGTCAGGGTGGAACGGACACGCTGATCAATATTGAGGATGTTTTGGGATCCCCATTTGCCGACACCCTGACAGGAAATAGTGGGGCTAACACACTGTTTGGGGGGGGCCGCCAACGACACCATAGATGGCGGCGGCGGTTTTGATTTTGCCAATTATTTTTTCTCTACGGGCGCTGCAACCGTCAATTTATCTACGGGCACAGCAAATGATGGTCAGGGCGGAACCGATACCCTGATCAGCATTGAGGGCGTAACGGGTTCGGCTTTTGCCGACACGATCACCGGCAATGATGGCGACAATACATTGCTGGGTGTTGCCGGCAATGACCGGCTGGATGGGGGCGGCGGCATTGACACTGCCGCCTATATTTTCTCTCCGGCGGGGGCCACCGTCAATCTGGCAACGGGTACCGCAAGCGATGGTTATGGCGGGACAGATACCCTGATCAGTATTGAAAAGGTGAATGGCTCTAATTTTGCCGATACGATCACCGGCACGGACGGCGTCAACCTGTTCTTTGCAATTGGCGGAAACGACACGCTCACTGGCGGCGCGGGCATAGACACCGCGCAATATCAGGGCGCGCGCAGCGGTTACGCCGTTACCGGCACAAATGCGTCGCGTAGCGTTACCGACAATACGGCCAGCCGTGATGGGGTGGACACACTGACCGGCGTGGAACGCCTGAAATTCAGCGATGGCGTTCTGGCGTTTGATAATCTGGCGACGGACAACGCCGGCCGGGGCTATCTGATTTACCGCGCGGCGTTTGACCGCACGCCCGACGCGACGGGGCTTGGCTACTGGATCAATGAGTTGGACCGGGGACAGGACTTTGGTTCGGTGGTGGCTGCAAGCTTTATCGCTTCGCCGGAATTCGCTACAAAATATGGAACCAGCCTTAGCAATGCGCAGTTTGTTGATCAGCTTTATCAAAATGTGCTGCATCGCGCGGGAGACGCGGCGGGTATCGCCTATTGGAACGCGGAACTGAATGCGGGCGGCGCGCGCTCCAACATGCTAGCGTCATTCGCCATCTCGAATGAAAATGTCACAGGCGTCGCGCCGCTGATTGCCGACGGTATTTTCTTTACGCCCTTTGTTTGATTGGGGCGCTGGCTCCGGTTTGGCAACGCTTCGGCCCGGCCGACAGGTGAAATTAGACGCTCACTCTCCGCCATTGCCCCACACTCTGTCATTGCCCGGTTTAGCCGGGCAATCCAGCCCTGTATGCTTGCGATGTTCCATGTAACTCTGGATGCCCCGGTCGAGCCGGGGCATGACAACAAAAAATAGTCCGGACATAATGTAAAGAGGAAGACCTGCAATCGGCGGCTTCCGGGCCGCCGTTATTGTTTGCGTGCGGACTTGCGGACTGCACCCTGCCCGGCTAACCTGCCTGCTAAATTCAAAGCGCACAGACACCAAGCGCACAGACAGGGGAGACGGCGATGAAACTGGGACTGATGCTGGGCTATTCGGGCGAGCGGCTGGCGCTGCCGGTGGAGCGGGTGCAGCGCGCCGAGGCGCTTGGTTATGATTCCGTCTGGACGGCCGAGGCCTATGGCTCGGACGCGTTCAGCCCGCTGGCTTTTCTGGCCGCGGTGACCAAACGCATCCGGCTCGGCACCGCCATCATCCAGCTTGCCGCGCGCACGCCTGCCGCCGCGATGATGACGGCGGCGACCATTGACGAGCTGGCGGGCGGCAACCGCTTCATCCTGGGGCTGGGCGTGTCCGGCCCGCAGATCGTCGAAGGCTGGTATGGCCAGCCCTGGGGCAAGCCCTATTGGCGCATCCGCGACTATGTGCAGATCATGCAGAAAATCCGCGACCGCAAAGAGCCCGTCACGCATCAGGGCAAGGAAATCTCCCTGCCCTATACCGGGGCCGGCGCCATGGGCGTGGGCAAGCCATTGAAATCGATCCTGCATATGAACCCGAAACTGCCGGTATGGCTCGGCACCGGCACCGAGGCCAATACGAAACTGACCGCCGAAATCGCCGATGGCTGGCTGCCGCTGAATTTCATTCCGGGTTCGATGAAAACCTATAAGCCCTGGCTGGAGGAAGGCTTTGCCCGCGCGGGTGGCGGCAAGGGTTTCAAAAATTTTGAAATCCAGGCCATGACCACAGTCGTCGTGACCAATGACGTGAAGGCCGGGCTGAAACGCATGAAGCCGAATGTGGCGCTCTATGTCGGCGGCATGGGCCACCCGGATCTGAACTTCCACAAGGAAATGATGACCCGGCGCGGCTATGGCGAGGCCGCCAACCGCATTCAGGAACTGTATCTGGCCAAGCGCAAGAACGAGGCCGCCGACGCCGTGCCGGATGACTATCTGGATGAGGGCGCGCTGGTCGGCCCGCGCGAACGCATTGCGCAGCGCTTCGCCGCCTGGGCCGATAGCGGCGCGACGGGGCTGACCATCAACGCCGGTCAGATGGAGGCGATTGAGCTGATGGCGGATATTGCCGGAACCCGGGGCAAGGTTGGCGCGACGGCGTGAGGCTGCGCCAGCCCAGCCTTCGCTCCTTCGGAGCTTCGGCGTGGCATCCGCCTCGCACGCTCCGGCGCAGTCGCGCCGTAGCTAAATTTTGGCTTCGCCAAAATTAGCGAAGGCGGATGGTGGGCGGTGACAGGCTCGAACTGCCGACCCTCTCGGTGTAAACGAGATGCTCTACCAACTGAGCTAACCGCCCTGGACCGGAATTTTATGCGTTCGGATCAGATTGTCCGGCAGATTAAACTGTCCGGCCCGCAATATCACCCCGGATTTACGCGCCCAGGAGAAGCCGGAGCTTCGCACCTGCCTGGCCCGACTCCGGGGTGCGGGATACCAGATCAGGGAGATGGCGGCACGAACACGAACCCTGTGCCGCCCATCCCGGAAGATTAGTTGACGGCGTCTTTCAACGCCTTGCCAGCTTTGAATTTCGGCTGCTTGCTGGCGGGGATTTTAATGGCTTCGCCGGTGCGGGGATTGCGGCCTTCGGACGCCTTGCGCTTCACAACGGAAAAGGTGCCAAATCCGACAAGGCGCACTTCGCCATTCTTTTTCAGACTTTTGGTAATAATTTCCAAAATGGAATCAACAGCGCGCGACGCATCTGCCTTGGTAATGTCGATATCATCCGCTACGGCTGCGATCAGGTCATTCTTGTTCACGAGGGCCCCCTCAGTAAGTAGTTGCAGGTCTAGTCCGGTTACAGGTCAGTAAGTCAGATAAGCAGTCAGAATCCAGGTTAGTCAGAATCCAGGTTAGTCAGACTCGGCCGAAACGGCCAAAATTTCACAAGAACATTGCCTTTGTTCTCCACCCCCGTCAAAGAAAAAAGCCTCTTTTCCCACAGATTTTTGCGCATTTTCATATCTGCTGGCCGGGAAGAATGCAGTGCGGGCGCAGATTCGTCAAAGAAAAACCGGCCATGATGCGTGATCAAAACACACATGGCCGGTTAAAATTTGATCCCGCGCGGTTTGTGTCCGCGCGGGCAGATTTACTTAATGCGCGCGAAGGGCGTCGGCGGAAGTTTTTATCGCTTCGCTGGCGGCCGCCATTTCCTTTTCCTCATCCCATTCAATGGGCGTCAGGGGTCTCACAAGCGCATGCTTCAACACATCGTCAAGAACATTCATCGGAATAATCTCGAGATCTTTTTTCACATTCTCCGGAATATCCGCCAGATCCTTCACATTTTCAGAAGGGATCAGCACGGTCTTGATTCCGCCGCGCAATGCCGCAAGCAGTTTTTCCTTCAACCCGCCAATCGGCAGAACACGGCCGCGCAAGCTGATCTCACCCGTCATGGCCACATCACGCCGGACCGGATTGGATGTCAGCACCGAGACAATGGATGTCACCATTGCCACGCCAGCTGACGGCCCGTCCTTCGGGGTCGCCCCTTCCGGCACATGCACATGAATGTCTTTTTTCTCAAAGATCGACGGTTTGATACCGAAATCAACCGCGCGCGACCGCACATAGGACGACGCCGCCTCAATGGATTCCTTCATCACTTCGCCCAGCTTGCCGGTGGTTGTCATGCGGCCCTTGCCAGGCAGCATCACCGATTCGATGTTCAGCAACTCGCCGCCCACCTCGGTCCAGGCAAGCCCGGTAACAATGCCGACCTGATCCTCGGCCTCGGCCTCGCCATAGCGGAAACGCCGCACGCCGATATATTTTTCAATCAGCTCTTCGGTGACTTCGACATGCTTCAGGGACTTGTTCGATACCAGTTCGCGCACGGCCTTTCGCGCCAGATTGGCCAGATCGCGTTCCAGATTACGCACCCCCGCCTCACGCGAATAATAACGGATGAGGTGGCGGATGCCCGCATCGGAAATCGTGAACTCGTTCTCTTTAAGGCCATGCGCCTCACGCTGTTTGGCAACCAGATGGCGTTTGGCGATCTCGATTTTTTCGTCTTCGGTATAGCCGGGAATCCGGATGATTTCCATCCGGTCCAGCAATGGTTCCGGCATACGCAAACTGTTTGCCGTGGTCACGAACATCACATCCGACAGATCATAATCCACTTCCAGATAATGATCCGAAAAGGTGCTGTTCTGTTCGGGATCCAGCACTTCGAGCAGCGCAGAAGACGGGTCGCCACGGAAATCAGCACCCATTTTATCGATTTCATCGAGCAGGAAAAACGGATTGGAGTTTTTCGCCTTACGCATGCTCTGGATAACCTTGCCCGGCATCGAGCCAATATAGGTGCGCCGGTGGCCGCGAATTTCGGCCTCGTCGCGCACACCACCCAGCGACATGCGGATAAATTCACGCCCCGTCGCGCGCGCGATGGACTTGCCAAGCGAGGTTTTGCCAACGCCGGGCGGTCCAACCAGGCACAGGATCGGGCCTTTCATTTTACCGGTACGTTTTTGCACCGCCAGATATTCGAGGATGCGCTCCTTCACCTTTTCCAGGCCATAATGGTCTGCATCCAGAATCGCTTCGGCGCGCGCCAGATCGATATTCACGCGCTTGCGCTTGTTCCAGGGGATCGTCAGCAGCCAGTCGAGATAGTTGCGCACGACGGTGGCCTCGGCGGACATCGGGCTCATATTGCGCAGCTTTTTTAATTCACCTTCGGCTTTCTCCAGCGCCTCTTTGCTCAGCTTGGTGTTTTTAATTTTCTGCTCAAGCTCGCCGATATCGTCCTTGCCGTTCTCGCCTTCGCCAAGCTCTTTTTGAATCGCCTTCATCTGTTCGTTCAGATAAAATTCGCGCTGGGTTTTTTCCATCTGGCGCTTGACGCGGCCGCGAATTTTCTTCTCCACCTGGAGGACGCTGATCTCCCCCTCCATCATGGCAAGCAGTTTTTCAAGCCGCTCCGCCGTGCCGGACATTTCCAGCAGTTCCTGTTTTTCAGGAATTTTTACGGCAACATGCGACGCAATGGCGTCGGCAAGTTTCGCCGCGCCTTCAATCTGCTCCACCGATACCAGCACATCCTGTGGAAGTTTCTTGCCCAGATTCACATATTGATCGAACAGCGCCGTCGCCGAACGGGCCAGCGCCTCGGTCTCCGCGCTATCTTCCTCATCGCCGGAAATGATTTCCACCTCGGCCTGAAGAAAATCAGAATTATCCGTAAAATTTTTGATGCGCGCGCGTGTCACGCCTTCAACCAGAACCTTGACGGTCTTGTCCGGCAGTTTCAGCAACTGCATGACTGTTGCAATGGTTCCAACCTGATACACATCATCCTTGCCCGGATCATCGGTTGTGGCGTCGCGTTGCGCCACCAGCATGATCTGTTTATCCGTCTGCATCATATCTTCAAGTGCGCGGACGGATTTCTCACGGCCCACAAACAATGGCACCACCATATGCGGAAACACGACAATGTCCCGCAATGGCAGCACAGGCATAATGTTGGGCTGGTCAGACTTATTTGATACTTCCATAGGAATCCCCTAATGCTTGCGTTGCGCCTGCAATCCCGCCAAAGCCGAAACCGCAGATGCGAACGAACCCGCCCGGCCATCCGGCGCGGATCGTGTTGCTAACGTGGGTTTAACCGGCGCCAGATTCAAGACCGGTTCCAAAGAAACTACTGGAGAAACTACTGGTTTCAGATACATCCCGGAAAAATGCCGGCGCGGCCTCAGGCCGAAGCTCCGGCGTCCTGGCGATCCCGGTCGGAATAGATGTATAGAGGGCTGGCTTTGCCATCGACAACTTCCCCGCTAATGACCACTTCTTCAACGGATTCAAAGCTAGGCAATTCGTACATCGTATCCAGCAGAATCGATTCCAGAATGGAGCGCAAACCGCGCGCCCCGGTTTTGCGGGTAATCGCTTTTTTGGCGATCGCCCGCAAGGCCTCATCCGAAAAGGTCAGTTTGACATTTTCCATCTCGAACAGGCGCTGGAACTGCTTGGCAAGCGCGTTCTTGGGTTTGCTGAGAATATCAATCAGCGCCGCTTCGTCCAGATCCGTCAGCGTCGCGAGCACCGGCAGCCGGCCGACAAATTCCGGGATCAGGCCAAAGGCAAGCAGATCCTCCGGCTCAAGCATTTTGAGGATTTCGCCGGTGCGCCGGTCATCGGGGGATTTGACATTAGCGCCAAAACCGATGGACGAACCCTGGCCGCGCGCGGAAATGATACGCTCAAGCCCGGAAAAGGCGCCGCCGCAAATGAACAGAATATTGGTCGTGTCCACTTGCAGGAATTCCTGCTGCGGATGCTTGCGCCCGCCCTGCGGCGGAACACTGGCGACAGTGCCTTCCATCAGTTTCAATAGCGCCTGCTGAACGCCTTCGCCCGAAACATCGCGGGTAATGGACGGGTTGTCGGATTTGCGGCTGATCTTGTCAACTTCGTCGATATAGACAATCCCGCGCTGCGCCTTCTCGACATTGTAATCAGCGGATTGCAGCAGTTTCAGGATAATGTTTTCAACATCCTCGCCGACATAGCCCGCTTCGGTCAGCGTCGTCGCATCGGCCATGGTGAAGGGCACATCCAGGATGCGCGCCAGCGTTTGCGCCAGCAATGTCTTGCCGCAGCCGGTTGGGCCGATCAGCAGAATATTCGATTTGGCAATTTCGACATCGCCTGTTTTTTGCTGCTGATTCAGCCGCTTGTAATGATTGTGCACCGCCACCGACAGCACCCGCTTGGCATAATCCTGCCCGATGACATAATCATCAAGCGTTTTGCGAATTTCCTTGGGAGTGGGCACGCCGGCGCGCGATTTCACCAGCGATGTCTTGGTTTCTTCACGGATAATATCCATGCACAGCTCAACGCATTCATCACAGATGAATACGGTTGGGCCCGCTATCAGCTTACGCACTTCGTGCTGGCTTTTGCCGCAGAAAGAGCAATAGAGCGTATTTTTTGAATCGCCGCCGCTGCCGCCGCTGACCTTGCTCATTGAGAGACTCCGTCTGCCTGTATGTTTCTCACCCGATACAACGCGCATCGGGCGGAATGGTTTTTTCTTCCTGACTTACCCTAACCCCCTGAAAAACAGGCCGGTCCGGGAAAAATTTATGGCGCATCTCGAATCTCATTAGCGATTCTGACACCCCGCAAACTCATACGAGCATGTTAGCCCATATAATTTCAAGATTTCATTAATATAGGCGCTAAATGCCTATTATACACCCTCTTCCGGCGCTGGACGCTTTTCGACCACCTTGTCTATAATGCCGAACTCCAGGGCCATTTCTGCGGTCATAAAATTATCCCGTTCCAGCGCAACCTCAACTTTATCTATGGCCAGGCCGGTATGACGGGCATAAATCTGATTAAGCCGCTGTTTTAATGAACGAATTTCTTCGGCATGGAGAAGAATATCCGTAGCCTGCCCCTGAAATCCGCCCGATGGCTGATGCAGCATGACACGCGCATTAGGAAGCGCATAGCGCTGACCTTTTTCACCCGCACAAAGCAGCAGCGAGCCCATGGACGCCGCCTGCCCCACGCACAGGGTTGAAACGGCCGGGCGGATATATTGCATCGTATCATAAATGCCCAGACCGGAAGTCACGACACCGCCGGGAGAATTGATATATATGAAAATCTCTTTTTTCGGATTTTCAGCTTCCAGAAACAGCAATTGCGCCGTTACCAGCGTGGCCATATGGTCTTCGATCGGTCCGGTTATGAAAATAATCCGCTCTTTCAGCAGGCGCGAAAAAATATCATAAGCCCGCTCCCCACGGCCGGTCTGCTCCACGACCATGGGAACAAGGTTCATATAGGTTTCGACTGGATCTCGCATGGTTTGTTTCCTAGGCTTTGGTCCGTTACTTGGGCTCATTTAAGGCAGGTGAGTTCAGATCGAAGCGCAACACCCGGCGCCGCCCCGGACTTGATCAGAGGGGACACTATCAGGGACGGTGCTGTGATTGTAGCATGCATTGGTCTATTATCATCTGGCAGAAACAGAATATATCCGGGGCGGGTTAATATCTATTCCCCGTCTTCCGGATCCTTGAACAATTCTTCGCGGCTTACGGGAACATCGGTGATCTGCGCCAGTTCGAGGATGAAATCGACGACCTTGTCCTCATATAATGGCGCCCGCAAAGCCGCCAGCGCCTGCGGATTTTTCTGATAATATTCGAACAGCATCTTTTCCTGTCCCGGAAACTGCGAAGCCTGGCGGAAAAGCGCCTCGCGCATGGCGTCTTCACCAACAGTGATATTGTTGCGTTGACCAATTTCCGCCAGCAACAGTCCAAGCCGCACCCGGCGATCCGCGATGACGCGGTATTCGGCGCGCAAATCCTCTTCGGATTTATCCTGATCCGCCAGTGTTTGCCCGCGCCGTTGAAGCTCCTGATTGAATTGCTGCCAGATCTGTTCTTCTTCCGCCGCCAGCATGCCGGGGGGCACTTCAAAAATATGCGCCTTATCCAGCGCGTCCAGCAGATTGCGTTTCAGGCGCGACCGGCTGATGGATTTATAATCCGTGCCGATGCGTTCCTGCATCGCCTCGCGCAGCTTTTCAAGACTTTCCAGGCCAAGCTTGGCGGCAAAGGCGTCATCAATCACGACGGGTTCCGGCGCGCGCACCTGATGCACCTTCACATCGAAAACCGCATCCTTTCCGGCCAGATGTTTCGCGCCATAATCTTCGGGAAAAGTAACTTTCAATTGTCTTTCTTCGCCTTTTTTGGCGCCAGTAAGCTGTTCCTCAAATCCCGGAATGAACATTTTCTGCCCGATCTGAACGCTGACATTTTCAGACTTGCCGCCTTCAAACTGCACGCCGTCAATCTTGCCATCATAATCGATCACCACCACATCGCCTTCTTCAGCGCCGGCGTCATCGGGCTTGTCCGCAAATGCGCGCTGCTGTTCGGCCAAACGCTGAATGGCCTCATCGGCTTCATCGGCCTTTAACTCGGTAACCGGGCGTTCAAGCTTCAGCGTGGAAAAGTCCATCGGCTCGATAACCGGCAACACTTCCACTTCAAGCTTGTATTCCAGATCGGAATTATCCTCGAATTTAACCAGATCGATTTTGGGCTGCATGGCAGGTTTCAGATCATGCTGACGCAAGGCGCTCTGGGTCGCTTCTTCAACGGCCGCCTGCATTATTTCACCGCGTATGCCCTGCCCGTACAGCTGTTTCAGCAGGGAGACGGGCACCTTGCCACGGCGAAAGCCCTTGATCTGAACCGATTGCTTGAGCTGCATCAGGCGCGCATCGGTGCGCTCCGCCAGGGTTTTGGCCTCGACGACAATCGTGAAAGCGTGTTTCAGGCCATCGGCGCTGGTTTGAGTGATTTGCATGAAGCGTTCCAGTTACAATAATGCGGTTAAAATGGCTGCCAAAGCGGCGGGCCTCTCCGGATGGCGCCGCCTTTCAGAAGAGGCATACCCCGGTTATTTCCCGGCTGCAAGTAAAGGCTTTCACACACGCCACGGGGGGAAGCAGGCATGAAGGGGCGCGGGCCATGTCCGTGCCGGTGCGGCTGTTGTTAACCGGCAAGCGCATCCACCTTCCGGCACAGGTATGGCAGTCAAAACCCGGCCTTCATGGCCCATGAGATTTTGGCTGTTCGATAAGGTCATATTTGTGGAAAAACGCAATCAAAAATCGCATTAACTGATTGAAATCAATGTCATTATGTCCTTTATCAGGAAAATAGAAAATTTCTTTCGGCTGTGGCGCCTGGTCATACAATGCCTTTGCGGATGCAACGGGCACGAGTGCGTCAGTTTCGCCGTGAACTATAAGCAAGGGCACGTTAAAACGCGCAATCTTGCCAATAGAATCGAATTTATCCGCCAGTAACGCATCAACCGGCAGCCAGGGATAAAGGGACGCCGCAACATCGGATATTGAGGCGAACGGGGATTGCAGTATCACTGCGCGGACGGGATATTCCACCGCCATCTGCACCGCAACGCCGGTTCCGATCGATTCACCATACAGAACAAGCTGCGCGGGCTTGAGGGAAAAAGCTTCCACGGCATGCTGTATCACGGCGCGGGCATCCATATAAAATCCCTGCTCGGAGGGGCTGCCCTGGCTGTGCCCATAGCCCCGGTAGCTCAGCCCCAGAACCCCGATCCCGGCATCTGCCAGCAACCGGAAAAAAGCCGCACGCGCGCCAAGATGGCCCGCATTCCCATGAAAATGAATGAGTGTCGGCGCGCCTTCATGCGCCGGCCGGTACCAGGCCTGTAGCACTGTTCCATCCTTGCTGCGCAAGCGCACATCTTCAAAATCAGCCAACCCGTAAAATTCGGGCGGCTGGATATCCGTGCGCGGAAAATACAGCAAGTGCCGCTGAAACACCCACATGACCAGACATAGCAGCGCATAACCGATCAACAGGCTCTGGAGAAATTTCAACGGTCTGATCCGGGGAAGCGGCATTAAGACCCATGCGCGTTTTAACGGATTAAAACAGATCCAGTTCCCCTTCGCCAAAGCTTCGGGAGACATTGTTTCGCCGGAGACCGCCTTCGTGCGACTTACGCCAAGTGGCGTAAGCCACCCGAAGCCGAAGGCGTAGGGTGGTGCGGACGAAGGGACTCGAACCCCCACGACTTGCGTCACCAGAACCTAAATCTGGCGTGTCTACCAGTTCCACCACGTCCGCCGGAGATACGCTTCTATAACACAAACTACCGATTTGCCGTCCAGACTGATTGAATTATCTAAAAATCATTGCCTTGCAGCGAAAGCCTATATATTTTAGCTTATGTCAAGGTTTGACATAAGCGGAATGGTTGGAGGCGGTTTTGGCGACCAATGTGCATCTTACACCGGAACTGGAATCTTTTGCCCGCGAATGCGTCGAAACCGGGCGTTACAACAATGTGAGCGAGGTGGTCCGTTCAGCGCTGCGCCTGTTGCAGGACACCGAGCAGCGGCGGCTGCATTTTCAGGCCATGCTCCGCGAAACAGAGGATGAGGCTATCCGGGATGGCGGCCATTCGCTTGAATCAGTTCTGGAAGAGGCGGATAGCATCATCATTGCTCCCACCCGGTGAGTGCGGCGCAATTTGCGCCGCGTGCACGGCGCGATCTTCTTGCGGCTCTGCGCTGGATAGCAAAGGATAATCCCGCTGCGGCCAGGGCATTACGGGATGCGGTCGCCCGCGCCGCCGAAAATATTTTCGCCCATCCGGAAATCGGCCCGCACCGGCCGGAATTTGCCGCGCCGCCCTACCGCTTTTTAAGCCTGACGGGGTTCCCCTACCTTGTCATTTATACGCCGGAACACAATCCCCCGCTCATTCTGCGCATACTGCACGCAGCTAGAGATTTACCCGACATATTACAGCCATAGGGACGCTTTTAAATATTAGCGTCCCCTTTAATTCAGAATATATTACACCTCTACAATGTGGGACTGAACAGCTAGGCCAAAATCTTGGTCTAGGCTTTTCGAAACGGGAATAACATCTGGCCGGTAAAGCCCTCTGGCACACTATTGCCGGCCAGGCCAAAGCTTTCTGGCAACCGCCCTTGCGGCATGAAAAAGGTGCCAAAAAGCACGTCGAAAATGGAAAACAGTCCTGCAAAATTTTTGTTCAAACCTTCGTGCTGCGCCGTATGGTGCCAGCGGTGAAATACCGGGCTGGCAATGATGCGGCCAAATTTGCCAAACGACCAGCCGACATTGGCATGCAGCATGATCGCATAAAATGTAAGGAAGGGCGCATAGGCTGCTATGGCGATCGGGCTGAACCCCAGAGCCAGAATGACCACTACTTGCGGCACCCGCATCAGCAGGTCGTTGACCGGATGCAATCGCACCGAAGAAAGCCAGTCCAGACTGACCGAGCTGTGATGGATGGCGTGGAACGCCCATAGCCGCCCCTGATGAAACGCGCGGTGCATCCAATAGCCGATAAAATCGCCGATCAGCACAATCTGTATGGCCTGCACCCATAAGGGCTGGCGCGACAGCAGCGTATCCCTTTCCAGCAGAAACGTCTTGATCGTGGACATATCTTGCTGAAACGCCACAAACAACAACACTCCAATAGATATTCGCGTAATGTTTTTTGAGATAAGCGGCGTTATGAACCAGTAGATCAGGTCTGTTTGTAAGTCTTTCCGGGATTTTTTCTGAGCAGTATTAGCGCAGAATAAATATTCGATCAGCCAGAACAGGACTGATAAAACCGTCAGTGCTATAAATATTCTGGCAATATCGGACATATCATCCTTCGCTCATGCGCAGATCATCGCCGGGCATGCAGCCAGGCGCGGCCAAAATGTGGCGCGGACAAGGGGACGCGCCCCACGACTTGCGTCACCATAGCCTAAACCTGGCGTATCTGCCAGTTCCACCATGTCCGCCGGGTAGAGTTCTCTAAAACATATTGCTTCTGCACGGCTAGCTGATTTGAGAAGCAAGCCGCCTGAAAACCCGCGGCATGGCGGGGGCCAGATCCTCGGCGATCAGGCCGCGCCCCACCAGATTGGCGCATTCACCATGGCACCAGACCGCCGCACAGGCGGCTTCGAACCCCGGCATGCCTTGCGCCAGCAGTCCCAGCACAAAGCCCGCCAGAACGTCGCCAGAACCCGCCGTGGCCAGCCAGGGCGGGGCATTGCCGTTGATCGCGGCGCGGCCATCCGGGCTGGCGATCACTGTGTCGGCGCCCTTCAGGATTATTACGGACCCGGACCGTTCTGCGGCGGCGCGGGCGCGGGCCAGCTTATCCCGCCCGGTGGCTTTTGCGTTTAGATCCTTGAACAGGCAGTAAAACTCACCTTCATGTGGGGTTAGGACGCATTGCTCATCCAACAGATCAAATAATTGCAGCGGCGAGTCTTCAAATGATGTCAGCGCATCGGCATCCAGCACCAGCCGGCGCCCCTGCCCCCGCGCCGCCGCGATCTTGTCGCGGGTGGCCTGGCCCACACCCAGCCCCGGCCCCAGCAGCACGGCGTTGAAGCGTGTGTCGGTCAGCATGTCGGCAAGCCCCGCCGCGCCATCCACCTTGCGGTTCATGACGGCGGTCAGGCTGGCGGCATAGGTGGAAAACGCGTCCGGGGGTGCGGCCACCGTCACCAGCCCCGCCCCGATGCGCAGCGCACCATAGGCCGCCAAGCGGGTTGCGCCGGTCACGGCAAGCCCGCCACCCGCCACCACGGCATGGCCATGCGTATATTTGTGATCACCCGGCCCGCGCCGGGGAAACTTCGCAGCCCATAATGCGGGCGCATTGGCAAAAGTTTGCGGCGCAATCGCCTCCAGCACCGATGGCGGCGTGCCAATATCCTTCACCTGAACTTCACCACATAAATCCCTGCCAGGTAGTAATAAATGTCCGGGTTTACGACGAAAAAATGTGACGGTCAGATCGGCCTGCAAGGCGTCGCCCAGAATGGCGCCGCTATCGCCATGCACGCCGCTCGGCACATCGACGGCGCAGACCGGATTGCCGCCAGAGCGCACTGCCGTGATCACATTCAGCGCCACGCCATCGAGCGGCCGCGCCAGCCCCGCACCGAACATCGCGTCCACCACCAGATCGCCTGGCCGGATCAGTGCCGGGTCAAGCGCCGCAACCGGCCCGTCCCATTTTGCCGCCGCCAGCGCCGCATCGCCCTTCAACGCCGCGACCGGACCGAGCAGGCCCAACGTCACCCGCCAGCCGCGCGCCGCCAAATGCCGCGCAATCACAAAGCCATCGCCGCCATTATTGCCAGGACCGCACAGCACCGAGACCGGCCCGGCCGGCCAGCGCGCCTGGATCGCCAATGCGCAGGCCAGTCCCGCCCGCTCCATCAGATCAATACCGGCAATGCCGCCCGCAATCGCCAGCCGGTCGGCCTCATACATTTCGGCATTGCTCAGCAGCATTGTGCGGGAAAGGTTTTCTTGCATTGATAACAAGCTACAACTATGCCATCAAATCAGTAAATTCCTGATTTGTACGGCGCAACCTGTTTGATATTTCGCGCGCCATATTACGCACGATCTGCAACTGTATCCGCGGATGGGTCAGGCTGATCTCATCAAGCCGTTTCATCGACAGCGCATAACAGAGCGACGGCGCGTCGGCACGGATATCTGCGGAACGCGCACCTTGATCCAATAGCGCCATCTCGCCGAAGGCGACACCCGGTCCAATACTTGCCAGCCGGACGCCTTGATCATCGCCAGGAAGCCGCCGCACCACACTTACTGCACCGCTGGCGAGTGCAAAAAACACCTGCGCCGGATCGCCTTCGCGGAATATGGTTTCTCCCGCCGCATAGCTAATGGCCAATACAGCGCTCTCCAACCGCTTCAGTTCTTCGCTGTTCAGACCTTTGAATAGGTCAATATCTTTCAGCCCATAATGGGTAACGCTTCTGAGCGCGGGAGGACCTATGGCGATTAACGCCTGCTCGGCATATTCCAGCGCCTCGTCCATGTCATGGAAGCTTCGTCCTGCCGGCATGGTAAAATCGGCCGCCTGCGCGCACAGTATCCCGGCGACGGCTGCCGCTACTTCAGGATATTTACCGGCGCCCGAAACAAGCAATTCAACCCCCGCATGATCGATGATCAGCTTTAGATTGGCCATCATCGAAACACTGTTCTGTGCGATGGCGCCAACCCGGCTGAAATCCAGAATCAAATGACTGACCCCCTCCAGCCGGTCTTCGAGATGCCGCAGCAGGCGTTCCGTGGCGCCAAAAAATATCTGCCCCTGCAATTCGAGAATGAGAATGCGACGCCCTTCCTGAGACAGATATTCGTGCTCGTAGACAGGCCGTAAACGCCGCGAGGAAATAGTGTCGCCGCGCTTTTCGCTGCGGATGATTGAGCGCGCGGAAGGCGCACTGTCATATTGATGCAGACCAAATTGCTCTGCGGTGGCCTCGCACACTTTGATGCCACGCACTGTGTTGCCCTTCGCATCGACGCGCGGCGAGAAAACGCCAATGCCAAGCGGGCCCGGCAGCGCCGCGATAATCCCGCCCGACACCCCGCTTTTTGCCGGCATGCCGACCCTGTAGGCCCACTGACCGGCATAATCATACATGCCGCAGGTGCTCATCACACTCAGTACGCAGCGCACGTAAAAAGCATCCAGCACCCGCTCGCCGCTCAGGGGATTTATACCGCCATTGGCCAGCGTCGCGGCAATCACCGAAAGATCGCGGCAATCAACCAGAATCGCGCACTGACGGAAATACGCATCCAGCACGCCATCGACATCATCCGGCAACATGTCAAAATTACGCATCAAATGCGCAATCGCCCGGTTGCGGTGTCCGGTCTCCCGCTCTGACCGGTACACATCCTCGTCCACCTGCAAGGACCGTCCCGCAAAGCGCCCGATAAAATCAATGATCCTGCGATTGCGTTCGGCAAGCGAGTCAGCCCTGATCAGCGACGTAGTGGCGATGGCCCCCGCATTGACCATCGGATTAAACGGCCGGTTGAGCTTTTCATCAAAAACAATGGCGTTAAACGCATCGCCGGACGGCTCGACGCCAACTTTTTTCAGCACCCCTTCCCAACCATTGTCCGCCAACGCCAATGCGAACACCAACGCCTTGGAGATGGATTGAATGGTAAATTTTTGCTCCGCATCGCCAGTTTGATAGATTTTGCCGTCAGCGGTTGTCATGCAGATGGCAAACCAATCGGGGTTCGCCTTTGCCAGTTCGGGAATGTAGCTGGCGGCTTCGCCCTCGTGCAGCCCAGCATATTGGCGATGCAGCGCGTCCAGATGCTCCTGAATCGGAGAAACAAGGCGGCGTCCATAGGTGGGATCCAGACTTGTGGGCTTTAACTCGGTTTGCGCCATCTATCCCTCCAACCGGTTTTCAAGTGCAATTTTACCTGACCTCACTCCGTTCTGGAGGCTCGCATAAAACTGGCGCTCGGCACAACGTCTCATATCGGGCAAAGCTGCTGTAAAAATAGGCAGAAGGTCAGCCACGCCATTATCAGCCCACCACGGTCGCCGAGGATTCGCCCAGCTCCACTAGCCGCAACACGCCACCTGCATTGTCCAGAACGGTGACCGAGCAGTTTTCCGGCGAAAAACACACCATGCGCGGATCATTCAGCGCATGGCTGACCGCCGCATTGATGGCGATAAAATGCGAGAAAATAACAGCATCCCCCGGCAGCGCCAGCAGCGTATCGACCACGCCGCGCCGCCACGCCTGATGCTGCGCCGTCAGGTCCGTCCAATTGCCCTGCATCGCAGCGCGCAGCCACGCCCCGCGCGCTGCCAGATCGGTCACGGGGGCCACAATTTCAGAAACCGACGGGACGATGCGCACCGTCCGCCCCAGCCCTGCCTCCACCGGCTGTGCTGTTTCCCGCGCCCGGCGCAAAGGACTGGAAAGCAATTCCGCCCCTGTTGCAATCAGACGCGGCGCAACCGCCGCCGCCTGTGCGCGGCCCAGATCATTGAGGCCTGGATCAGGGTCTTCGCTGAAGCCTGCCGCTGCCTTGCCATGCCGTACAAAATAAACAAGCGCCATGGCCACCAGCCCAAAAAATGACCGGCCCTTTTTTCAAGGGCCGGCGCCTAATGCAGTTATCAGTTAAATTTGATGACCTGGCGCGCCACTTCGCCCTTTCGCAGCGTTTCAAAGCCGCGATTAATGTCCTTGAGCGCAAGCGTGTCAGAAATCATGTCATCCAGATGCAGCTTGCCCGCAAGATAGAAATCCACCAGGCGCGGCATATCGACGCGGAAACGGTTGGAGCCCATCATCGAGCCTTGCAGTTTCTTTTCCTGCAACAGTTCGGCGCCATGGATTTCAATCATGGTGCCAACCGGAATCATGCCGATCACCGTGGCGACACCGCCGGTACGCACCATCTTGAAGGCCTGTTCGGCCGTTTTCTTCAGGCCGATGGCTTCGAATGAATAATGCACGCCGCCCCCGGTCAGTTCGCGCACCATCTTCACCACATCGCCCTCACCGGCATTGATGACATCGGTCGCGCCGAACTTTTTGGCCAGGTTCAGCTTTGAACCAACCATGTCGATCGCGATAATCTGGCCCGCGCCAGCAAGCGCTGCGCCATTAATGGCGCTAAGGCCAATGCCCCCGCAGCCCAGCACCGCCACCTTGCTGCCGGGTTCCACCTTGGCGGTATGAAATACGGCGCCCACGCCGGTCATCACGCCGCAACCGATCAGTGCGGCGCGGTCCAGCGGCATATCCTTGCGGATTTTAACAATCGTGTGCTCATGCACCAGCAATTGTTCGGCATAGGATGACAGATTGATGAACTGGAATACCGGCTTGCCATCCAGGGTCAAGCGCGGCGCCTCGGTCGGCATGCGTTGCGTTTCCGCGCCAGTGCAGCGGGACATATGGCCGGTAATGCAATGTTCACAATGTCCGCAAAATGCCGACAGGCAGGTAATCACGTGATCACCGGGAACCACATAACGCACATCCGAACCCACGGCTTCCACCACGCCTGCCGATTCATGACCCAGCACGCAAGGCAGCGGATAAGGATACAGCCCATCCGCAATATGCAGATCGCTGTGGCAGATGCCCGCCGCCGCCGTGCGGATCAGCACTTCGCGCGGACCGGGTTTGGAAATCTGCACATCTTCGATTGTCAGTGCTTGTTTGGTTTCACGTAATACGGCCGCTTTCATGCGGGTTCTCCCTGTCTGAATATTGCAATTGGTCTGACCTTATTGTGCCTCGCAGCAGGTTCGGGGTCAACCGTTAGATCGGATGTCACACTTCGCGCAAAGACAGTAATGTGGCATTTCCGCCGGCAGCGCTTGTATCGGTCGAACATGCGCGTTCCGTGGCAAAGCGGTGCAATGTGCGCGGGCCGCCTGCCTTGGGCCCGGTGCCCGAAAGCCCTTCACCCCCAAAGGGCTGGGCACCCACGACAGCGCCGATCATGCTGCGGTTGACATAGATATTACCGGCCCGGACACGGGTGCAAATCTCCTCTGTTCTGGCTTCGATACGCGAATGAATACCCAGCGTAAGTCCATATCCCATCGCATTGATTGCCGCACATACCCTGTCCAGATGCTCCGCCTGATACCGGATCACATGCAGAATGGGGCCGAACACCTCGTGTGTCAGATGCGCCAGCCCGTCAAGCTCAAAGGCGTGCGGCGCAAAATAAATGCCCGGCGGCAGATCAGGCGGCAAAGGCGTCCTGGCGATCAGTTTTCCGATGCCGCCCATGCGCGCCGCATGGGCGTTAAGCCGGTTCAGCGCCTGCATATCAATCAGCGGGCCAATATCTGTGGACATAAGCATCGGATCGCCTACACATAATTGCGCCATCGCGCCGGCCAGCATCTCCAGCACCCGGCCGGCAGATTCTTCCTGAACAAATAACACCCGCAGCGCCGAACAGCGTTGCCCGGCGCTGTTAAAGGCGGAGCGGATCACATCATCCGCCAATTGTTCAGTCAGCGCCGATGAATCCGCGATCATCGCATTCACTCCGCCGGTTTCCGCGATGAATGGAATGATTGGACCCGGCCGCGCCGCAAGCCGCAGATTGATCTCGCGGGCAATTTCGGTTGAGCCGGTAAAAGCGACGCCTGCAATGCGCGCATCGCTGACCAGCGCCGCCCCCACCAGTTCACCCGCCCCTGGCAGCAAATGCAAAATCTGCGGCGGCACACCCGCCTGATGCATCAGCTGCACAGCGCGATAGGCGATCAGGCTGGTCTGTTCCGCCGGTTTCGCCAGCACCGCATTCCCCGCCGCCAGCGCCGCTGCTACCTGTCCGGTAAAAATCGCCAGCGGAAAATTCCACGGGCTGATGCAGCAGAACACGCCGCGCCCATGCAGTGAAATTTCATTGCGTTCGCCCGCCGGCCCGGGCAAGGGCTGCGGGCCATCAAATTCCGCGCGCGCCCGGGCCGCATAATAACGCAGAAAATCCACTGCCTCGCGCAGTTCGGACAAGGCATCGGGCAGTGTCTTGCCCGCTTCGCGGATGCACAGACCCATCAGTTCCGCCCGGCTGACCTCAAACAGATCTGCAGCGCGCTCCAGATATTGCGCGCGCATGGTTCCGCCCGCCGCATCCCAGGAAGGGGCGGCGGCAGAGGCGCTGGCGGCTGCGCGCGCCATTGCCGCGCCATCGGCCATCGCCAGATGGCCAACGATACGGCTTCTATCGGCTGGATCATATACAGCATCGCGGGGGCCATTATAACTTATGCCATCCACCAGCGGCCCGGCCTGGCGCGGCGCCTTGAGAGCAGCCTCGATCTCCTGCAAAAGCGGCGTCAGCACCGCCGGATCGCTTAGCAGAATTCCAGCGGAATTTCGCCGTTCCTCCCCATACAGATGTTCTGGCAGCGGAATAAGCGGATTTGGGATGTGCTGCGCTTCGGAAATCACCGCACAGGGGTCGCGTACAATTTCGGCAATGGGGGCGGCGTCATCGCTCAGCCGGTTGACGAAAGAACTGTTCGCCCCATTTTCCAGCAGGCGGCGCACCAGATAGGCCAGCAGGTTTTCATGACTGCCCACCGGGGCGTAAATGCGGCACGCCGCGCCATGCGCCTGCATCGCCAGATCATGCAGCGGCGCACCCATGCCATGCAGCCGCTGAAATTCAAATTCAATTGAAGACACGCCCCGGTCCGCGCCGGTCATTGTTAAAATCGCCGCTACGCTGTGCGCATTATGGGTGGCGAATTGCGGTTTCAGCCAGCCGCCCGCCGCAATCATGCGCGCCGCACAGGCGAGCCAGGAAACATCGCTCGCCGCCTTGCGGGTGAATACCGGATAGGCGCAAAGCCCGCGCTCCTGCGCACGCTTGATCTCGCTATCCCAATAGGCGCCCTTGACCAGCCGCACCGGAATGCGCCTGCCGGACTTTTTCGCCAGCGCACTAAGCCAGTCCAGTACGGCAGGCGCGCGTTTTTGATAGGCCTGCACCGCCAGCCCAAAGCCTTCCCAGTTTTCAAGCCCCGCAAAGACCGTTTCAAACACATCAAGGGTGATGTCCAGCCGCTCAGATTCTTCGGCGTCGATCGTCAGATCAATATTCGCGGCACGGGCGCTGGCCGCCAGTTCCGCCAGCCTGGGGGTCAATTCCGCCATGACCCGCGCAGCCTGCGCCTGTTCAAAACGCGGATGCAGCGCCGAAAGTTTAACCGATATGCCCGGCGCGTGCAGCCCGCCCGTTATGCTCAGTGTACGGATAGCATCCATATAGGCCTGATAATGCCGCGCCGCCTGTTGCGCCGTGCGCGCCCCTTCGCCCAGCATGTCGAAGGAGTGCCGGTAGCCCCTGGCCGCGTCCGCCTGCGCATGAACGACGGCTTCATCTATCGTGCGGCCCAGCACAAACTGTCGGCCCATAATGCGCATGGCGTGCAGCAGCGCCTGACGTATTACCGGTTCGCCGCTGCGCGCAATCAGACGCCCCAGAAAATTCCCGGCGTCAGCGGTTTCCTCCAGCCGCACAATCCGCCCGGTCAGCATCAGGCCAAGCGTTGACGCGTTGACGAACCATGAATCCGAATGCCCGATATGACGCGCCCAGTCTGCGGGCGCGATCTTGTCGCGGATCAGCGCATCCATTGTGGCGGTGTCGGGAATACGCAGCAACGCCTCGGCCAGGCACATCAGCGCCACGCCCTCTTCACTGCTCAAAGCATATTCGCGCAGAAAGACATCAATCCCCCCGGCGGGGCGGCGATGTGCGCGGATATGTTCGACAAATCCGGCTGCCAGCATGCTTACCCGTGCGGCCTGCGCATCATCCAGCCGCGCCCCGGCCAGCAGCGCCGACACACACGCCGTCTCATCTGCCAGATAAAGTGCCGAAATCGCCGGTCTCAAAATAAAGGCGCCTCCTGCCAGATCCCCGATCCATGCATCACAATACAGGATTAATTCTAAACGAAAAGCATGCTACCTGCTGGCTGAAAGCGCATTTTACCGCTATAAAGCGCGCGCATATTCTTACCGCCAGCAGGGAAAAGCCTTTATGTCACACTCCGCATCCCCCTTTATTGAGAACCCCATCGCGGCCTGCGCCGCAGCTTTGCCTGCTGCCGAGGCGCTGTTGCTGGCCGCGCGCGAGGCGGTGCGCAGTCTGTTGAGTGTGAATGGCGCAATTTCCGCCGATCTGCTGGAGCAGAACCAGTTTCAGGCACATGGGCTGGCTTGGATGGCGACCTATGTCGAAAGCCTGCGCGAAATGCTGGGTTGGGCGCAGCGCTTGCAGGCCGAGGGCCGCTTTGGCGCGCTGGAAGCGCTTATCCTGCAATCAGCATTTGGTGAATATCTTTCGCAAATGGCGGGCGGCATTGCCATGAATCAGGGCGAGATTGTGCGCCCGCAGGATATGGGCGTGACACAATCCCAATTACAGGCTTTTTTCACCGATGCGGTCAACAGGCTGATCCAGCATGGCAATTGCGCGGCGGTGCGCGAACGCATTGCACAGTTGATAGCCGAGCATGGCAGCGCCATCACTTTTGGCGATACCGGGCTGGATGAAACCCATACCATGATCCGCGAACAGTTCCATCGCTTTGCCGATGAACAGGTCGTCCCCAACGCGCATGGCTGGCACATGAAAAACGATCTGATCCCTATCGAGGTCGTCAATCAGATGGGTGAACTGGGCGTGTTCGGCCTGACCATTCCGGAACAATTGGGCGGCCTTGGCCTTGGCAAAATGGCCATGTGCGTGGTGTCGGAAGAATTAAGCCGGGGCTATATCGGTGTTGGCTCGCTTGGCACCCGCTCGGAAATCGCCGCTGAACTGATCATGGGCAGCGGCACGGACGCGCAGAAAGCCTATTATCTGCCCAAGCTCGCCAGCGCCGAGATTCTCCCCACCGCCGTGTTCACCGAACCCAATACCGGTTCCGACCTGGCCAGCCTGCGCACCCGCGCGGTCAAACAGGGCGATGTTTACAAGATCACCGGCAACAAAACCTGGATCACCCATGCCGCGCGCACCGACATGATGACCCTGCTGGTGCGTACCGATCCTAATGAGGCGGGCTATAAGGGCCTGTCGATGTTTCTGGCTGAAAAACCGCGCGGCACAGAGAATGATTTATTTCCCGCCAAAGGCATGACCGGCGGCGAGATCGAAGTGCTCGGCTATCGCGGCATGAAGGAATATGAACTGGCGTTTGACGGCTTTGAAGTGCCCGCCAAAAACCTGCTGGGGGAAAAAGAAGGCGAGGGTTTCAAATCGCTGATGAAAACCTTTGAAAGCGCGCGCATCCAGACGGCCGCGCGCGCCATCGGGGTTGCTCAATGCGCGCTGGAACTCGGCCTGAAATATGGCCAGGAACGGTTGCAGTTCGGCAAGCCGATTTACAGTTTCCCCCGCGTCAGCGGCAAGATCGCCTGGATGGCGGTCGAGATCATGATCGCCCGGCAACTGACCTATTATTCGGCGCGCCGCAAGGATGACGGCCAGCGCTGCGATCTGGAAGCCGGCATGGCGAAACTGCTGGGCGCGCGCGTCGCCTGGATGTGCGCCGACAATGCGCTGCAAATTCACGGCGGCAATGGCTTTGCGCTGGAATATCCGATCAGCCGCGTATTGTGCGATGCGCGCATTCTGAATATTTTCGAAGGCGCCGGCGAGATTCAGGCCCAGGTGATTACCCGCAGGCTGCTGGAAGAATAGACCGGCAGACTGTTCCGGCGTGATGCTGCGTAAACATCTGCGGGCGCTTATTGCCCGTAGACCTGGCGCGGGCGGGTGGCGCCCTTTTGCTGAAGCAGCAATATGCCCTGATATTTTTCGCGGATGGCGGCTGTCGTATCGCGGCTTTGCTGGATATCGCGCACGACACGGGGCGTGATCATTACCAGCAATTCCGTTCGCTGCGCGGAATTACTGGTGCGGCCAAACAGATTGCCCAGCACCGGCACCTGATGCAGTACCGGAATGCCGCTGCGCCCCTTGGATGCCTGTTCACGGATCAGCCCTCCCAGCAGGATGGTTTCGCCATCGCGCACACCGACCGTACTGAGAAAGCTCCGCTGCTGGATCGTTGGTGAATTAATCGTCGAGCTGCCGGAGCTTTGGGTGTTGACCGCGGCACTGACCTCCTGAACGATTTGCAGGGTCACCATGCCGCCGGAATTCACCTGCGGGGTTACTTCCAGCAGTACCCCGGTGCTGCGATATTGCACGGTGTTTAGGGTGCGTGAATCATTGGTCAGCCCGTCAGCCGTCTGGGTGATGATCGGAACCTCATCGCCGACCCGCAGACGCGCCACCTGATTATCCAGCACAAACAGTGTGGGCGCGGAAATCATATTGACATTTGTCAGATCCGATAGCGCGTCCAGCACAACCCGGTTCTGCCCCGCCCGGCCCGAAAGGGAAAAGGCAAAGCCGCCCCCCGGCGGCGTGGACAGGTTCGGCGCAATGCTGGTCGCGGATGTCCCGGAAGTCAGTTGCGTGATACTGTCTTCGTCAATTTTCAGACCGCCGGTATCAAGGAAATACTGCACCCCGTAGCGCAAGCTGTCACCAAGGCTGACCTCAACGATTTGCGCCTCGATCATGACTTGCAGCGGGGCAATGTCAAGTTTGCCCAGCACTTCCCTGACCTGCTGATATTGCCGCTCATTACCCTGAATCAGCAGCGCGTTTTTGGAGCGATCCGCCGTGATGCGCAGCGGTTGCGGGGACAGGGCCGCCGCAACGGCGCCGGACGGCGGCAGCGCAATTTCCGCAGCCGTACCGTCTGTTGGCGCAGGGCTTTGCACCGTACCGCCCTGCTGAATAAAAATTTCCTGAAGGGTCTTTACCATGTCCGGCGCCGAGCCATACTGCATGAAATATACAAATACCGTTTGTTCATCCGCGCGCCGGGTCCGGTCCAGACGCCGCACCCATTCGCGCGCCTGGATGAGATAATTCTGTTGCGAAGACAGCGCCATGATGGCGTTCAACCGCTCGACCGGAACAAAACGCACCAGGCCTGCAAGCGGGCCTTTGCCGGTTTCCCCGAATATGTGTTCCAGTTCGGAAATGATGGTGCGGACATCGGCCTGCTCCAGGCTGATCAGCAGGACGGATTGATCCGCCATCGCATCCACGTCAAACAGCGCAATGGTTTCCCGCACCGACTGGCGTTCCGGGCCGGTGCCCCCGACAATCAACAGATTGCGTTGCGCATCAATATTTACCGGCCGCCCTTCCGGCACCAGCGGCGCAATGAGTTTCGCCATTTCAGCCGCGTTGATATAGGAGAGCGCAAATATTTCAAACCCCGCGCCCGTGCCTGCGGGCAAATCCGCCCCAACCGGCGCACCTGGAAGGTCTGCGCCATTGGCCGGGCGGATGCGAAACACTTCTCCCTGATTGATCAGTACGGCGTTCATGCTCGACAGAATGGCTTCCAGCACCGGGATCAGCGCATCTTTGTTTAGCGGCGTGCCGGTGTTCAGCGTGGCGCTGCCCTGCACACCCGCATCAATGGTGAAGGGCACTTTCAGCAGATCGCCAAGTATGACCCCCGCTATTTCTGCAATGCTGGCATTCTGAAAATTCAGGCTGATATCGCCTGCCGCCATCGCGGCGCGGGGGGCGGCGCCGGCCGGGCTGGCGCCGCGTGCAGGATAAAGCTCGTCAACGGCGCGGGCTGGCGCCGCTTTGGCTGCTGGCGCCTGCGTCACCACTTCAGGCGCAGGAGCGGGCTGCTGGGGTGGCGCGGCGTGGGGGGCTGACACCGCCTGCGGTTGCGCCTGGTTCGCCGTGCAGGCGCTCAATCCGCCGCAGATCGCCATCAACAAAAAGGCGGTAGTTACGCCACGCCGCCACAAAGAAATACCCATGCGCCTGTTCAATCCGTTTTATCGCTATTATTTTGAAGCGGTATTTCTTTGCGGTTTTCACCCATTTCAAGAACCAGCCGCTCGCGTGTCACCTCTGTCAAGGTCCAGCCATCCAGCACGGCCCCCTGCTTGATCCGGCTTACTGTGTCACCAGCGGCCTTGCGGATCAATACCACCTGTTGCTGACCGTTTATAACCACACCCACGATCGGATAGCGATCAAGCAACAATATCTCCCCCGCCTTGCGGTCGGGGCTGGGTGCAGGCCCGGCTGGACGCCGTGTCGCCACAAATACCGGCCGGCTGACAAATTCGGCATAGGATTCCAATGGCGCCGGATCATTGAAATCGAACGCCGCCGCTGTTTGCGCCGCGGGCGCATCGGAAACCTGCTGCGGCACCGGCGCTGTTTCCAGCCAGGGCATTGCGGCGGCAAGCGCCAGCAGCGCGCAGGCCAGCCATAAAATCGGGCGCAGCATCATGGCGCGGGCTCCCGGTAGCCGGAAACATCAAGCTGAATATCGAGATTGCCGCCCGGAACCGTATCCAGATTGCTGCGCGCCCGCACAAACAGATTATCCAGCAGCAGCAGCGGGCGTTCTGCCTCCATTGCATGCAGCATCGCGCGCAGCGCTTGTGTATTGGCCGTTACCCGGATGCGCCCGGTAAGCGGTTCCAGAAGCATGGTTTCCTGCTTTTCCGCTGAGATCAGTTCAAAACTGAGCAGTGACGCATTGCTTCTTGAAATCAGGCCGCCGATGCGTTGCTGCAAATAAGCCGCAGCAGCCGCGCGTGTTTTTCCGGGCAGCAAAAGCGGGTTCAATTCCTCCCTGGCGCCGCCCTCTGCCCCGCCAGCGCCAGCCACACGCCGGTAATTCTGTATTTGCAGGGCTATTTCTTCCAGTTCCTGCTGCGATCTGGAAAGCGCCTCCCTGTAGGGCGCCACCGCACCAAACCATAGCAATAGAAACGCCGCCAGCAGCAGACCGGCTGCGCATGCGCGCGCGCGCATCGTGTTAGGCGCCATCATGGGGCGCTCCGGACCGGGCGGCCGGTTAACGCCAAGGTCAGTTGAAATTGCTCCAGTCCGGTGACCGGATCGCGTAATGTCGGCGCGCTGAATTCAACTTTATGAATGACCGGCAGCGCCTCAAGCGGCGCAATCAAATCCGAAGCGGATTGCGTGACCCCCTGTATCGAGAGTGCATTGCCGGCAAGTTCAAACTGCGCAAGATGCGCCGTATCCGGAAGCGCGATGCTGATCATGTTCACCAATCCGGTTACGGATGATCTGCGGCTGCGCAGATCGGACAGCAAGGACAGCTGCGCTGATGGGCTGCTGGCCCCCGGATGCTGCTGCGTGCGGGCCTGCGCCGCCTGACGCGCCGCTGCCAGCCTGTGCTGCATTTCACGCAAGACGAAGGCATCATGTATAAAAGGCGAGACAAGCGCCGCCATTAACAGCAGTCCGGCAGCTACGAGAAGAATTTTTGGCGGCGCCTGCGTGGATCTGTGCGACAGAATATGCAGCGTATCGCCAGCCTGGCTGCCGCCAGTATCATCCGCCAGGCAGACACGATCCGGCGTCAGGCCCGCAATAGCCAGTCTTTGCAGCATTTCATCGACAAGGCCACATGGCGCCAGCGCCAGATGCGCCATCACCCGGCCGCGCACATCAACCGTTTCTTCCACCCGATACCCGGCATAGACCTGATCAGGTGCGAACGGGGTTTGCCGTTCGATTTCGCCGGCAATCGCATCAAAACCACGCGGCAGGGCGGAAACTGCGATCGGGGCCTGCCGCCGCAGACCATGCGAGGCTGGAATACGCAACACGCATTCTGCCCCGCCGTCACGCAGCACCGCCAGTCGATCGTTCAGACCAGCTTTTGACACAGGTCCAAGCGCCTGGCTTTTGTCTCCAAGCAGCAACTGGATGCTGAAACCATCCGCCTCGGGCGCCACGATAATGATTTCATTCGTCAGACCCAAAAGAAGCGCAAGCCTGGAGGGCAGCATGGCCTGCAATTCCCGCCCCCACCAACGCAGAAACAGGCTGATAGCGCCCTGCTTCGCAGCTGAATTTTGTTCTGTTTGTGACAAAAGCGAAATCCCCAGATATGCCGGCATCAGGTGACATGCGCCCATGCTGCTGCCCGCCGCCAGCTTCATAGCATATAAATCGGAAACCGGCCTGTGTAGTGCTTATGCTTCGGCAGCGTCAGGCTGCGCGTCGCGAAGGATCCAGCCGCCGCCCAGCACACGGCTGTTTCCATCCGGCGCATAAACCACACAGGCCTGACCAGGGGCCACCGCCTCTTCAGGCTGGTGCAGGACGATCCGCGCGCCGCCAGACTGATCGGGAAAAAGCCTGCCGGGGACCGGCGGCCTTGTAGAGCGTACTTTGACAGCCACTTCCTGCCCCGATATTGCAGGAGGGGCGTCGCCCAGCCAGTTCAGTGCGCGAATATGGAAATGACTGCGGAGCAGGGCTTCACGCGGGCCGACAATAACACGGCGGCTGGCGGCATCCAGGCGAATGACGAATAAGGGTTCACCGCCGCCAATGCCGAGGCCCCGGCGCTGGCCAACGGTGTAATGGATGATGCCCTGATGCCGCGCCAGAATACGGCCATCGAGATGCACGATATCGCCCGGACCCACTGCCTGCGGGCGTAATTTTTCAACGATTGCGGCATAACCGCCCTGGGGTACAAAACAGATATCCTGGCTGTCCGGCTTTTCTGCAACCGGCAATCCAAACCGCGCCGCAAGCGCGCGGGTTTCTTCCTTGCGCAGATCGCCTAGCGGAAAACGCAGAAAATCCAGTTGCACCGCCGTGGTGGCAAACAAAAAGTAACTCTGGTCGCGATCCGGATCGACGGCGCGATGCATTTCCGGCCCATGCCTGCCCATCATCCGGCGCACATAATGTCCAGTTACCAGAGCCTGCGCGCCCAGATCGCGCGCCACCTGCAACAGATCGGTAAATTTGACGGTCTGATTACAGGTTACACAGGGAACTGGGGTTTCTCCCGCAAGATAGCTGTCGGCGAAATCATCCATCACTGCCTGACGAAAGCGGGTTTCATAATCCAGCACATAATGGGGAATACCGATTTTTTCCGCTACAAAGCGCGCGTCATGGATGTCAGTACCCGCGCAACAGGCGCCTTTGCGTGAAATCGCTGCGCCATGATCGTATAATTGCAGGGTGACGCCGACCGTGTCATAGCCCTGTTCATGCAGCAATGCGGCAGCGACCGAGGAATCGACACCGCCCGACATGGCCACAACGACGCGCGTTGCACCGGGGGCGCCTGACAGACCCAGACCGGATGTTTGAGATATAAGAGACATGGCGCCTAAATACAGGCGCAGGCGCCCCCCGGCAAGTGCGCTGTCGCCCTGGCAGCCCTAACTACAGGTAATTCAGCAGACTAAGCTGCGATAATTGCCGGACCAGATTGTAGGACGCCTCGACCGCCAGCTTGTCCTGATTCAGCCGGGAAATGGCTTCGGCCATATCCACTTCGGACAGATCAGCGATTAATTGCTTGTTTACAGCCTCAAGCGCCTGATTGCGGATTGTTACGGATTCGATACGAGTTCCGACAAAGCCATTGCTAGACTGCAACTGGACAATCCCTGTGAGCGCATTGTCCAAATTCGTTATTTCAGACTGTAGCATGGCCCGATCCGCCGGTGTCAGCACAGTACCAAACGGAGTTGCGGCATTATATTCAGCCAGGCGCTTGACCGACGCCATCATATTCATCCCGATATCATTGGCCAGAATGCCATGCTCTATGACCAGATTCTGTTCAATGCGCACCTGGGCTTTTTGCTGCGTGTTCTGGAAAAAATCTGTCACCGGCGTGCCCACATTTGCCAATGAAGCCAGATCGGGGGCGCTGAATGGCTGTACATCGGTGCGCGAGCCCGCATAAAGAAACTTTCCGGCAAAGCGCGTGTTCAATACAGCTCTGCCGGAAACAAATGCGCTTTCAATATCCACTGAGAGCGAGCGGCCGCTACTATTGGCCAGCGCCTGCAGGACGCCATCACGCAGGGATTTTACCGTATCGTACATCGTGGACAGGCTGGTGTCCTGCAAGACAACCTGAGCGCCTATCTGATTGCCCAGTTCAACAAATTTCTGGGTGCGGGAATCTATTGCCTGAGCGCTTATAAGTGCGGATGCATCACGCGCGATCCCTTCATAGCGATCCGACTTGGTCCCCGTAATCACCTGACGCTGGGAGTCCGCAACCTGGGTTTGCGCCCGCAGCATTTGCGACACAACCGCCTGCTGTTGCGCAAGCGAGGATATCCGCGTCATGTCATGGTTTCCTTTTCATGGTTTACACGGCGTCCAGCAAAGTATTGAACAATTCTTCGGCGGCCTTGATCATCCGTGCCGCTGCATTGTAGGAATTCTGATAGATCACGAGGTTGGCCAGTTCCTCGTCAAGATTGACGCCGGACACATCGGCAATCCGGGCCTTGATCTCATCGCGAATACCGGTTCTGTCGTTGCTCACGGTCTGCGCCTGCGCTGCCAGCCGCGCCGCATTGGAAAGGAACTGACCGCTATAATCGTTTAGTGTCGATGAAAAGCTTGTCAGACTTCCGGCGGCGGAAAAGCTGGCCAGTTGATTTTCCAGCGCATGAAGCGCAATAGCGCCGCGATCATCCGCCGCGCCCAGCGCGACGCCGCCAATGGCGGTGACATTCAGTTTGGCGAGCGCCAGCCTGGAATTATTGAGCGATATATCCGGACGTATTTCCAGATTCACCGCCTGATTCTGCCGTGCGCCAGGACCAATCCCGAATAGTTTTGAAAGGCTGACACCGGTACCGCCCCGGTTGGTCAAATCCTCAATTGAATATAATGTGCTGCCTTCACTGCCGGGGGCCGCCGCGAATTTCAATGCCCCTTTCGCATCAAGGGTGAAGCTGCCAAAAGGATTTAAGCTGGCATTCAACTGGGAAACCGCATCGCCTATTGTAGCGCCTGCAATGGCCAGGGTGAAATCGCGTGTAATCTGCCCCCTGGAATCGATCAGTTTAAATTGTGCCGTGCTGCCCAGCGTAAATCCATGCGCCGCAGCAGCGTCGAGCCCGGTCTGGTAGTGGCTGGGAGAATCAGATTTTACGAGATCGTTCATTGCAAAAAAATGGGCAAACCCGCGTCCCGCGCGTGCACTGGGCTGGCTGCCATCCTGAAGCATCGCAACGCCATGCGCGGGGTTTGTAGCGCGGAGCGTCATGACGCCATTGCTGAATGTCAGGGTGCCGCTGGCGCCGAGACCGGCATTGATGGCTGCAACCGCAGCCCCCAGCGTTGTCCCGCCAAACGCCACCGGCGCGCCCCCATTGACGCGATACTGGTTGTTCGAAAAATCGGCCTGCACGCTGGTAACTGTCAGCCCTGCCGCATCGGTAATGCTGAAATTACTGATTCCAGTAAAGGCGTGCGCATCAGCGGCGAGAAGGCCGGTATTCGCCCCGGCAAGCTGGTTTGGCGCCGGGACGGCGGAATTGTCATTATGAACAGAATTAAGCTGATCCGCTATTTTCGACGCTAGTTCACCTAATTCTTCAGCAATTTGGGGCAAAGTAATATCGCGCATTTCGATCAAACCGCGAATTTCACCGGAAACAATATGCGTTTCCAGCGCCGTACCATTCGGACTGACAACCCCGGTATAGGGGTCAACAGAATGCAGCGTGATACGCGGAAATATAGTGTCTGGATTAACTACGGCGCTTGCAGAATAGCGCAGCTCGCTATAGCCGGTGCTGACCATGAATATGCCGTCCGTTGAGGCGACAAAAGCCTGTCCGTCCGGCTGAATGGATATGCGGATATCCATGAACTCGGCCAGAGTATCCAGTGCTTTCTGGCGTTGGTCAATCAAGGCGTTGGCGTCGCCATTAAGCGCTTTGGATGCAACAATGCTTGTATTTAACGCCTGAATATTTTTCAGTAAATCATTGGCAATGCCCACGCGGCTGAAAATATCCTGATCTGCATCGGCGCGAATGCGCTGTATGGATCCAGCAATCCCTTCCAGTTCATTTAACGCGACCCGCACCGCATTCAGGCCGGTTCCCCGCCGCACCAGCGAGGTCGGATCAATTTGCATTTCCGACAGGTCGGCAAACATCGCGTCAATCTTGGCCGAGATGGAACTGTTTGACGTGGGATCACCGAATACCGATTGCAGCCGGTCATGCAGTTTGGAAATAATTTCTGCGGCTTTCGCATTTGAAGCGGCGGCAAAGGATTCACGTGTCAGAAAATCATCCGTAATACGGTTGACCGCAACAACATCAATACCGCCAAGCTCACGCGACTGAAAGTTGATCGTGCGCCGCGCATGATCAGGATTATTTACATTAGCAATATTTGAAGACGTATGGCGAATCCCCGCCTGACTCGCCTTCAGACCGCTGACTGCATTGCCCAGAATTCCAACACCTGACATATGGGCCTCCTTTTCCGCTTACTCCAGTGCAAGCTTGATGCCAGCATGCAATCTGTCCTTCACGCCACGGCAAAAGCCGGTTTTTGGCCCTTTATGCGCCTGGCCCGATAGTGAAGCATGCGCCATGTGGCAGAAATTTCCGCCCCGCCGCATCTTCCCCGGCCATGTTTGCCGGGATAGGCACCGATTAAAAATGGTGCGGGCAGGCCTGATCAGGGTTTTACTGAAATTCCGCAGGAACCTGACTTGGCCCGCCCCTTGCTAGACAAGTTGGCAAGATGCCGCTAACAGCGCAGACCCGCGCAATGAAAAACAGCGCATCAGGCCGGAAGTAAACAGGGACAAAAATGAAATTAGCGCAAAGTTTCCTCTCACTGCCAGGACTGGCTGCTATGTCTGGTGCAGCTTCGGTCATGACCGGCAGTGTGCCGGCAGGCGTCGAGGACGCAATGCTTTCTGCCACTGCATCCGCAGGAAATATGGGTTTGCCAGCCAACCCCGCATTGACCGCATTTGAAAGTTTACTGCAATCAGCGGCCGTCATCCCTGCCCCGTCCAATGGCATTGAAATTAAAAACACGCTGGCCGGCGGCGCTCTGAATTTAATTTCACCACCTCCGCTTTCAGGGCCGCTTTCCGGAATGACCGTAACCGGCGCCGCAGTGCTGAATCCGGCTTTGCCGCAGCAACAGAATTTGCCGGGCGCACGCAACCTTGCGGCACCGGCAACCCCGGACAAGACGGCACAGCTCCCGGCTTCATCCGCCGCCGCCGCCGCCGTGACTGAGGTCATCACTCAGGCCGCGTCTCAGCTCATTGCAGCGCAATCAGTCAGCGAACCCGGTGCAGGCAATGCTGATGCGGAAAAACCGCTTGCGGGGTATGAAGGCGCGGATTCCTTGATGGTGCCGGTCAACCCGATGGCAATGGGGACAAGCGATCCAGCCGCCACAGCCATTATGGCCCTTTCATCCGGAACAGAAAAAAACCTCCCGCAGACTGCGCCCGGTGTGGCGCAGGAAGATAATCAGGAGACACATAGCGCCCCGGCCCGTCCATTAGCTTCCGGGCAGCGCGAAAATATTGCCGCACCCCTGCCCCAGAACACGCATCCCCTGGGGGCTGGACCTGCGGAAAACGCAAAAGCGGCCACTCAGCCAAGTGTTAATCCACCAATCCTTGCGCAAGCCGGATCCGATTTTACCGGCCAGTCTGAAGACGCATCTTCCGCGGCATCCGATCATGCCCCATCACCCGGCCAATCACCTGGCAATGTGCCGGCGGCTGTCCCTTCTGCAGATAATTCCAGCCCTGCTGTTCCAGTCCAGACAGCTATAGTCATCTCGTCCGCGCAGGAACAGACCGCCTTGAACAGGCCCATAAAGCCTGTCGAAAACAGATCCACAAAGCCTGTCGAAAAAGCTCAGACCGCGCCGTCTGAATTGCTGCCAGAGAATCAAAAAAGACCGGACCCGCTTTCCGATTTGGAGGCCTTGACTTCCGGCGCCGGTAAAGATGCCGGGCCGCTGCAAGCCCAGGCGCCGTCAACGCCCATGTTTGTAACTGGCCAGCAAAGTCCGATTTCAGATATGACACAAATTGCCGTGACGGCGGCTGGTGCTGCGCAGACAGCAGGCGCCGCCCCTGTTGCCGGGACCACCGCGTTAGCGCCAGAGATTGCGTCAGCAAGCGAGCGGATTATGCGCCCGGCCGCAGCGGCACAGGATACGGCACAGCCGCTCAAGGACACGTCCGTTGCGCCCGCCGCGCCCGCCGCCGCAGCGTCTCCTTCACCTGGACAGGCCGCCACACAGGCGCAAACCCCATCGGCGGACGGGCAGATATTGGCTCAAAATTTTTCTCAAACCGCTGAGTCCGTTGCTGTTGCATCGCCGCAGGATATTCAGATCAGCCAGGCGGAAACAGGCCGTGCGGATGGTTTTGGCGCCGGGCCGCTTGAAAAATCAGAAGCCCAGCGCAACGGAATTTCCCCGACTCCGGTGCGCGCCGAAAACCACCCGCCCAGCCCGCCCATTCGCGACATCGCCATACATATCTCGCAGCATGCCGATACAGGCGCAAACCGTTTTCAATTACGGCTTGATCCGCCCGAACTGGGACGGGTGGATGTGCGCATGGAAATTTCACCCGAAGGCAAGCTGAGCGCGGTGATAGCAGTTGAACGTCCCGAAACCCTCGATCTGCTGCAACGCGACCAGCGCGCGCTTGAAAGAAGCCTGACCGAAGCCGGCCTTAAGACTGACGGCAATTCGCTGAATTTTTCGCTCAAGGGCGGTCGCCACGATAATCAGTCCACTGATTTATACCATAAAGGCGCTGACAGCAGCGGCAAAGACCCGCTGTCAGATGACTGGGATGAGCCCATCGCCCCCATCGCAGCGCGCTTTTCCAATCGCGCCGTTAACATCCATATCTAGGAAAAAATCATGGCCACAAGCGGATTATCTCCTGCATCAATTTTGGATCCCAGCAAGCCCGCTGCCGCTTCGGCACTGGCTGCAAAAACTCCTGCGCCATCGCCCGTGACTGCGGCATCCGGGAACGCGCTGAACAAGCTGACCAATGATTTCAATACGTTCCTGACATTGCTGACAACCCAGCTGCAGAATCAGGATCCGCTTGAGCCCTTGGATTCCAAGGAATTTACCAGTCAGCTCGTGCAATTTACCTCGGTGGAACAGTCGATACAGTCTAACAAAAACCTGGAAAAGCTGATTGCGCTGACAAGCGGCAATACCTCCAGCGCCGCGTTTAATTATATTGGCCGCGAAGTAAGAATGGCCAATGACAGCACCAACCTGTCTAACGGCCTGGCGAACTGGTCCTATGAAGTCAGTCCGGCTGCGGCAAGCAGCGCCATCACTGTCCTGGACGCAAAAGGCAATGCCGTATTCACAACAGAAGGCGTAACCGGCGCCGGGACGCATAATTTCTCATGGAACGGCAAGGATAAAAACGGCAAGGCGCTGCCGGAAGGCGTTTACAGGCTGAGTGTATCAGCGCTCGATCTCAGCCAGAAGCCGGTTACATCCAAGGTGTTCACGACCGGTATTGTTACGAATGTAGAAATTTCAGGCGATCAACCGTCGCTGTTTATTGGCTCTGTCAAGGTGCCGCTGAAGGATGTGTTATCTGTAAACCAGAGCAACAGTACTGGCGCGCCGCTCGACTATATCGGCCGCGAAATACGGACGATCAATTCAAACACCAATCTTGTGAATGGCGCCGCCAACTGGACCTATGAAGTAGATGCAAAGGCCGCCAGAACCATCGTGACCCTGAAAGACAGTGCCGGCAAGACCGTGCTCGAACAGAATGTCACACCGATGCCCGGAACTAATGCGCTGAACTGGAATGGCGTGGACAAGAATGGGGATCAGCAGCCTGACGGTGTTTACAGCATGAGCGTGAGGGCCGTTGACAAGGATGATGCGCCAGTCAACGCCAAGGTCTTCACCAGCGGCATTGTGAGCAGTGTGGATTCATCCGGCAATCTGCCGGTTCTGGTCATCGGCGGGGTGAAGATCAATCTCGCTGATGTGCTGGCGGTGACGGAACCGGCCAGAACAGCATCGGCGGCAACTGGCGGATCGTAAGAAAACCAACGGCGCTCATATGAGCGCCAGTTAATCTCAATGGGCGCAATGAAGGATGCGCCTCAACAGAAAGCCGGCCGCCGCTTCGAACAAGCGGATCCCGGAAGAGGAAGATCAAATGAGTATTTATGGTGCACTATTCAGCGGCGTATCCGGCCTAACGGCCAATGCCAGCGCGCTGGGGATTATCTCCGACAATATCGCCAATTTGAACACAACCGGCTACAAGGACACCAAAGCACGGTTCTCCACACTTGTGACCTCTCCAGCCGGTGACCATTCCTATGCGCCGGGCGGCGTACAAATCAACCCCAATCAGAATATTGACAAACAGGGGCTGTTGCAGGCGTCGAGCTCGCCTACCGACCTGGCGATTACCGGCAAGGGGTTTTTCGTCACCTCTTCCTCGACGGTGGCGGGACTGGGCGAAACGCGCTTTACCCGCGCCGGGGCCTTCCGCACCAATGACCAGGGCTTTCTGCAAAATGCCGCCGGTAATTATCTGTTTGGATGGCCCATAGACAATCTTGGGCGATTGCCAACCAATTTGAGCGATCTTTCTGCCCTTAGACCCATCGATATCAGCAGCCTGACCGGCACCGCCGATCCCACGACGCAAATGCAGTTGCAGGCCAATCTAAGCGCCACAACACCGGAATATGCCGGTCCCCCCGCCTATGCTGTGGGCGCCATGACCGCCGCCGCGCAAACGCCGCCAGGGGCAGGCGCAGTCACGCCTCATTTCGTACGCAGCATTCAGTTTTATGACAGCCAGGGCGGCAGCCGCACCATGAATTTTGCCTTCCTGAAAACGGCAGCCAATACCTGGGCGGCGGAAGCCTATGTGACCCCGGCAGCCGATGTGATCGCGCCAGCCGTTGTGGGCCGTGTGGCGGCTGGCGATCTGGTGTTCCAAACCGATGGCACACTCGCCTCCACAACCACTTTCCCAAGTCCAATTGCCGCCCCCACGCCCATTACGATCAACTGGAATACGCCGACTACAGGCCTAGGCACCTCCACGATCAATCTGGACATTGGCACTGTGGGCCGCCCCGATGGCATAACCCAGTTCGCCACCAATTCGGTGCTGGCCGCCGCCTCGATTAACGGTGCGGTGTTTGGTAATCTGCTGGGTCTGGAAGTCAATAATGAAGGCTTTGTCACGGCAACCTTCGAAAATGGCATCCGGCAGAGAATTTATAAAATACCGCTGGCGGTATTTCCCAATCCAAACGGATTGGCGGCGCGAAGCGGTAATTCTTATGGGCAATCCGACACATCGGGCACTTTCACCTTGCTGGAAGCCACACAGGGCACCGCGGGACGCATAGACCCGAATGTGCTGGAAGCATCAACCGTCGAACTGGCGGAAGAATTTACAAACCTGATCACTGCCCAGCGGGCCTACTCGGCCAATTCGAAAATCATCACAACCGCCGATGAAATGCTCGATGAGCTGATCCGCATCAAACGCTAATTCACCTGACCGGACGGCTGTTTAACAGCCGTCCGGCAGCATGCGGGACGCTGCGCACACGCAATCTTATCTTTTGTTAAACCATTGTTAATTCACATATTTACGGCATTTTTAACCGTGCCGCTTAGCCCTTCTTTAATGCACCGCTGTTATTCTGGGGTGAAATAAATGAGGCCACCGAGCAAGGAGCCTGACTGACAGGAAGCCAAACACGGCAAGAGCGAACGGGTAACCACATGCTAAACCATAGTCGTAATATTTCTCCATTAAGTGTCGCGGGCCCGCATGGGACACCGATCTCGCTTGATGATCTTCCGCCACCTAATACGAAACGCTGGGTTATCCGGCGCAAGGCAGAGGTCGTTGCTGCTGTACGTGGGGGATTACTGAGTCTGAATGAAGCCTGCGAGCGCTATACCTTGACGATTGAAGAATTTCTCGCCTGGCAGAGCGCGCTGGAGCGGCACGGATTGGCCGGACTAAGGACTACCCGCATTCAGGATTACCGCGAAAACGCTGAATAATCCTGCGTTGTAAAACAACAGGAAGATAAACCGGGGCGGTAACGCACCCGGTTTTTTTTGGAAAACATGAGGAGGTTTCAGCCGCCATTAACCGGATCTTCACGTAGCACTGGGTAAATATTGCCGACATGCGGATTGGCATGTTGGTCTTTCTGATTACTCTGTGACGGATAGCTGGATTTGAGTGGATTTACTGAATTTTTGCGTAAGCTGGGAGCTGGCCGCCTGATCGCGATGGGCGTAGTCACGGCGGGGCTGATTGCGTTCTTTGCATACATGACCATGCAATTCACAGCGCAACCGATGTCACTCCTGTACGCCGATCTTGACATGTCCGATTCCAGTGAAATTTTATCCAAGCTGGAAGCCATGAATGTGCCTTATCAGCTTCAGAATGATGGCGGCACTATTCTGGTGCCCCAGGACCAGGCGCGCCGGCTGCGCATGTCACTTGCCGAACAGGGCATACCGGCAGGCGGCAGCGTCGGATATGAAATTTTCGATAAATCGGAACTGCTGGGCCAAACCAGCTTTGCACAGAATGTAAATCAATTGCGGGCCATGGAAGGTGAATTGGCCCGCACCATCCGGTCTATATCCAGCATTTCCAACGCGCGCGTGCATCTGGTAATTCCCAAGCGTGAATTATTTGCCTCCGGCAAAAAACCGGAACCCACGGCTTCCATAGTCATAAAATCGCGTGGTCAGCTATCCAGCGCCCAGGTCAACGCCATTCAGCATCTTGCGGCGTCGGCAGTGCCCGGCCTGACGCCGTCACGGGTGGCGGTGATTGATGACAAGGGAAAACTGCTGGCGCGCGGTGTTGAAGATGATATTGACGAAGGCAACATCACCAATATTCAGGACAAGAATGCGGAATATGAAACGCTCATAACAGAACGTATTCAACGGCTGATCGGAAGTATCGTCGGCCCTGAAAATGTGCGCGTGCAGGTCACCGCACAGGTCAATCTGGACCGGATTACTGAAAATGCGGAGATTTTTGACCCTAATGGCCGGGTAATCCGGTCCAGTAACACTGTCGAAGAAGAATCCGAAGATTTTGCCCCGCAATCGGAAAATGTATCGGTTAGCGAATCCCTGCCGGGTGGAACAACCACCGGCACGCCAACAGACAATAAATTGCGCGACAACCGTACCGAGGAAACATCCAATTTCGAAATATCCAGAACTACGCGGGTAAAAACCAAGGAAGCGGGCGCCATTGAAAAAGTATCCGTGGCGGTTCTGGTCAATGGCGTAACGCAAACGCAAAAAGATGGGGCGCGGGTCTATACCGCGCGCACCCCGGAAGAGTTGCAACAGATAGAATCCCTGGTCCGGACAGCCATCGGATTTGATGAAAAACGCGGAGATCAGGTTCAGGTCGCCAATTTACGCTTCACCGAAATCGAACCCATCCTGGAGGAAACTGGTGAAGCGCCCTTTATGGGAATCGAAACCGGCGAATGGATGCGTTTTGCAGAAACAGCCGTTCTGGGGCTTGTCGCACTGCTGACTGCCTTGTTTGTGTTCCGTCCGCTGATAACACGGCTGCTGGAAATCGGTCCTTACGCCGGCGGCCAGTACCAGCCTGCACTTGCAGGCGCAGGCGGGGGAGCCCTTCCACAATTAACCGGCCCTGGAGCCGGCGGACAAAACGGGCAGAACGCACAAACAGGACAAAACGGCCAATCCACCATTGAGCAGACCGATGCGATGCTTCAACTCATCCACAACAAGGAACAGCAGCTGGATTCCATGATCGACATTGCAAAAATTGACGGACAGGTAAAGGCCTCATCCGTCAAGAAAGTGGGCGAAGTGGTTTCAAAACATCCCGATGAAGCAATATCGATTCTGCGCAGCTGGCTGCATGACAAAGAGTAACCAGGGGAAAGAAATATCATGGTAAGCACATCCATGCGCAATCTTGAGGGGCCGGAAAAGGCAGCAATTATCATGCTTGCTTTGGGCGAAGAATATGCAGCAGAGCTGTGGCGGATGCTGGATGATGAAGAAATCCGCGAAATATCGCAAATCATGTCGCACCTTGGGCAAATTCATTCTGACATTGTCGAAAAACTGTTTCATGAGTTTGTTTCCCGTCTGTCAACGACCGGGTCGGTCGTAGGTTCCTATGAAGGGACAGAACGGTTGTTGCGAAATCTGCTCGATGAAGAGCGTGTCGCCACAATCATGGATGAAATTCGCGGCCCCGCCGGCAGAACCATGTGGGATAAGCTGGGCAATGTAAACGAATCCGTGCTGGCCTCGTTTTTAAAGAATGAATATCCGCAAACTGTTGCTGTGGTGATGACCAAGGTCAAGCCTGATCATGCGGCACGGGTATTGGCAGCATTGCCTGAGGATTTTGCGCAGGAAGTTATCATGCGCATGCTGCGGATGGAATCGGTGCAAAAGGAAATTCTCGACAAGGTTGAAAGCACGCTGCGAACTGAATTCATGAATAATCTGGCACGCACCAACCGCCGTGACGCGCATGAAATGATTGCTGAAATTTTCAACAATTTTGACCGGCAGACCGAAAACCGGTTCCTGACATCGCTGGAAGAACGCAACAGGGAATCGGCGGAACGCATCCGGGCGCTGATGTTTACATTCGAGGATCTCGGCAAACTCGATCCAGGCAGCGTGCAAACTCTTTTGCGCAATTTCGACAAGGCGAAACTGGCGCTTGCACTCAAAGGTGCGTCGGATGGCCTGCGCGATCTGTTCTTTTCCAACATGTCCGAACGTGCAGGAAAAATTTTGCGTGAGGACATGGAGGCCATGGGCCCCGTGCGCCTGAGTGAAGTAGACGAAGCGCAAATGTCGATGGTGGTTCTGGCCAAGGATCTTGCGGCAAAAGGTGAAATCATGATTGCCGACGGTAATGGCGATGACGAGCTGGTTTATTGATCGGTCATGACACAAAGCAGCAAATTCAGCTTTAGAAATCTGAACTCCGCCGAAAATGGCGGTGGCAGCATGGCTGCCGCCGCTCCAAAAAAGCGAAGCTATACCGATGCGCAGATATCTGAAATTCAGCATCACGCCTTTCTGGAAGGACAGGCAAGCGGCCGGGAACTTGCCATTTCAAGCATTGAAATGAACATCGAAAATCAGCTTGAACAGATAATCGCAAATCTTTCGGATCTGTTTCTGAATACACAGGATCAAATTGAAAAATTACAGGGCCAGGCAGCCGAATTAGCGCTGACTATTGCTAAAAAATTTGTTCCTGCGTTGATAGAGGAAAACCCAACCGCGGAAATTGAAAGGCTTTTCGCCTCCTGTGTTGGCAGCTTGACTGCGGAACCTCGGATTGTAATCAGGGTAGAGGAATCGATTGTGGATATTTTAAAGGACAAAATCGATTCCATGGCGCGCAAGGCAGGTTATCCCGGGCGTATTGTCCTGATTGGTGAAACTTATCCCCACCAGGCGGTGTGCCGGATCGAATGGGTAGATGGCGGCGTGACGCATCGCTCTCCGGAACAGATGAATCTGATAGAGCAGAAAATTATGGCGTATACGGGAAAAGCGTTTTCTGACGTGAACTCCGCAGAAGCAAACGCCGGCACTCTAGCTACGGAGGAATATTAATATGACGATTAATAATAACCTGACGGGTAACGCGCAATGAGTGATGAAAACGGAATTGACTGGCAAAACCTTGAAGATGAAGCGGAGGCTGGCGCTGATGCTGCTTCATCCGGGAAGAACGGCGAATTAAATCTAAACCACGAAGATGGGCGTCCGCGTTCGGCCAATGAACTGGAAGCGGTGTTTGATATACCCGTGAATGTGTCAGCCATTCTTGGAAAAGCCTATCTGGAAGTCAGTCAACTGATGAAATTGGGGCCTGGCGCGATCATAGAGCTTGACCGGAAGGTAGGCGAAGCGATCGACATATTTGTAAACAACCGGCTGGTGGCGCGCGGGGAAGTGGTTGTGATTGAGGAACGTCTCGGCGTCACCATGACTGAAATCATTAAAGGCGGCAGTATTTAACGCTGGCGCGAAGGGCTGATGGCTATGGATTTCGCAACAATTTTTGGACTGGGCGGCGGAATAGTTCTGGTCATGCTGGCGATCTTGCTTGGCGGATCGGCCATGGCGTTTATCGATATTCCTTCACTGATCATAGTTTTCGGAGGAACCTTTGCGGTTACCATGATCTCCTTTTCCATTCCCGAAATTTTAAATACCCAGCGCCTGATCATGCAGACGATTTTTATGCCCAGAGACGATGTCCAGAATATTGCGCGCGAAGTAATTGCCATTTCCGAACGCGCAAGGCGCCAGGGGGAAAAGGACATCGAACGCATGATGCGCAGTATTACCGATAAGCCCATGCTGGCACGCGGTTTTGCCATGATTCTGGACGGTATCCCATCTACCGATATTGAACGTATTTTACGTCAGGAAGTGACCGCGATGGTCAACCGCCATACCAGGAGCGCCGGTGTCTTACGGCGCGCCGCCGAAGTGGCTCCCGCGATGGGGTTGATTGGAACATTGGTCGGGCTGGTGCAATTGCTTGGCAATTTACAGCAGCCTGAAAGCATTGGACCCGCAATGGCGCTGGCGCTGCTGACGACCTTATACGGCGCCATTCTAGCTAATATGGTGTTTGTGCCGCTGGCGTCAAAGCTGGAACGCAACTCGATCAATGAAGCGATGGTGTTGAATGTATACGCTATCGGCGCAACTTCCATCAGCCGGCAGGAAAATCCCAGACGGCTTGAAATGCTTATCAACGCTATTCTGCCGCCAGCAAAACGTGTTCGCTACTTTGATTGACTGCCGCTTTAAGGAGAATAAAAAATGCGCGTTCTGATTATCGGAAATTTAAGTGGAGAGCTTGGGGCGGCTTCAAAAATCGCCATTGAAAAAGGCGCCAAGGTTTCCATTGCCGGCTCCATTGAAGATGCGATTGCGTCCTTGCGCGATGGGCGCGGCGCTGATCTGCTGATGGTGGATGTCAGTCTCGATATAGCAAGGCTGATCAAACAGCTTGATGCGGAACATATTCACGTCCCCGTCGCCGCCTGCGGCATAAATACGGATCCTGATCAGGCTGCCAAGGCCATCCGCGACGGCGCAAAAGAATATATTCCTTTGCCGCCCGATGCGGTTTTGATTGCCGCCATTCTGGAAGCGGTTTCGGATGAAACCCACAAGGTAATTTATTCCGATCCCGCCATGGCGGCGGTGTTACGTATGGCCGACCAGATCGCGCCGAGCGAAGCCAGCATTCTGATAACGGGCGAATCCGGCACCGGCAAGGAAGTCATGGCCAGGTATGTGCATCGCAAGTCAAAGCGTGCGGACATGCCTTTTATTTCAGTGAACTGCGCCGCAATCCCGGAAAATCTGCTGGAGTCGGAACTTTTCGGGCATGAAAAAGGCGCATTTACCGGGGCTGTCGCCAGGCGCATTGGCAAGTTCGAGGAAGCTGGCGGCGGCACCATGCTGCTGGATGAAATCAGCGAAATGGACATCCGGCTTCAGGCAAAATTGCTGCGCGCGCTTCAGGAACGTGAAATCGACCGTGTCGGCGGCGGCAGGCCTATCAAGGTTGATATAAGGGTTATCGCCACCTCAAACATTGATCTGTTCCAGGCAGTGCGTAACGGTAGATTCCGTGAGGATCTGCTGTACCGGTTGAATGTCGTCAATCTGTCTATCCCGCCCTTGCGCTCGCGCCAGCAGGATATTTTTGCACTGGCTAAATATTTTGTTGAAAAATACGCCAAGGCCAATGGACTGCCGGTAAAGCCTATTTCAGCGGCAAGCCGGCAGCTTTTGCAAAGCCACCTTTGGAAGGGAAATGTACGCGAACTGGAAAATACCATGCATCGCGCATTGCTGCTGTCGCAGGAGAATGAGATTGAACCGGCTGCCATCGTGTTACCGGACGGGTCGGCGCAACATAATATGATTTTGACAGGTTCTGCTGCCGGTCCGGCCGCACGCGCGGCTTCGGCAGCGGAAGATACTGTACGCGGCATGGTTGGGCGCACCGTTGCCGATGTCGAGCAGGATCTGATTTTGAATACGCTGAATCACTGTCTTGGCAATCGCACGCATGCCGCAAATATTCTTGGCATATCCATCCGGACCCTGCGCAATAAATTGAACGCCTACAGGGATTCAGGCGTTCCAGTCCCGGCGCCGGTTAATGATTTCATGGACCGGGTCAGCATTTGAATTTTGATTCAGGCATCCGGCGCGGCACAAAGAAAGTCATTATATGAGTGATAGTAACGCGGCACCCTCACCTGCATTGTCAGGCGCCGGTCTGCTGAAGAGCTTCCAGGCCGCAACGATGACCGGTGAAATCGGCCTTGCGATGGGCATTATCGGCATTCTGGCGGTACTGATAATTCCGTTGCCATCCGCTTTGCTTGATTTTGCCCTTACATTTTCGATCACTTTTTCAGTGCTGATCCTGATGACCGCGCTGTTTATTGAAAAGCCTTTGGATTTTAGCGCTTTTCCGATTGTTCTGCTGATCTCCACAATGCTGCGTTTATCGCTCAATCTTGCTTCGACCCGGCTAATATTAGCGGAGGGTCATACCGGCGAAGAGGCTGCCGGCAGAGTCATTCAGGCCTTTGGCAATCTGGTGATGGAGGGCAATTTCGTCATTGGCATCATCGTTTTCGCCATTTTGATGATTGTCAATTTTGTAGTTATTACGAAGGGCTCCGGCCGTATTGCCGAAGTGGCCGCAAGGTTCAGTTTGGACGCCATGCCCGGCAAACAGATGGCTATCGACGCCGATCTCAGCGCTGGATTGATAGATGAAGCTTCCGCCAAATTTCGCCGCAAGCAATTGGAAGATGAATCCTCATTCTTTGGCGCCATGGATGGCGCGGCGAAATTTGTCCGGGGTGACGCCATTGCCGGCCTGATGATCACCTTCATCAATATTATCGGCGGCATTATCATTGGCATGGCGCAGAAAGGCCTCAGCTTCTCCGAAGCGGGCAGCACCTACACCCTTCTTACGGTTGGTGACGGGCTGGTGACACAGATACCGGCATTGATCGTATCGACCGCCGCCGGCCTGCTGGTGTCCAAGGCCGGTGTAACCGGCGCCGCCGACAAGGTGCTGGTGACGCAACTTTCGGGATATCCGCAGGCGCTGGGCCTATCCTCGTTTCTGCTTGGGTTGATGGGCCTGCTTCCCGGCATGCCCTTGCTGCCGTTTGTGGTGCTATCGGCAGGCACCGGCTGGCTGGCCTGGTATGTCTCAAAACACAAGGCCGCGAAACTTCAGTCCGCAGCCGACGACCAGATCAGGGCTGCGCTGCCGCCCATTACAGAAGACTCCATTCAAACGGCATTGGCCATTGACGATTTGCGGCTTGAACTCGGATATGGGCTGTTACCGCTGATAAATGAGAAAAGCGATCATCCGCTGACGGATCAAATCAAGGCGTTGCGGCGGCAGATTGCATCCGAAATGGGATTTGTCATGCCATCGGTGCGTATTCTGGACAATATTCAACTTCCGGCAAATGGCTATGTTATCCGGGTAAAAGAAGTCGAGGCCGGAAGCGGAGAACTGAAGCTTGGTCATCTGCTGGTGATGGACCCCAAGGGCATGCCTATTGATCTGCCGGGCGTTGAAACCAGAGAACCTACATTCGGCATGCCCGCAAAGTGGATTGATGAAGGGCTGAGTATGGAAGCGTCTTTCCGCGGCTATACTGTTGTTGATCCGCCGACCGTGATTACAACGCATCTGACCGAAACCGTACAGCAGAATATGCGCGAATTACTCTCCTATGGTGAAACACGCAAACTTCTGGATGATCTGCCTTCAGCGCATCAGAAACTGCTGGACGACATTGCGCCCTCACAAATCACTTTGTCCGGTATTCAGCGGGTATTGCAAACGCTGCTGGGGGAACGGGTTTCCATCCGCGATCTTCCCACCATATTGGAAGGTATTTCCGAAGCCATCGGATTCAGCCAGAATATTGGCGCCATCACTGAACATGTGCGCGCGCGGCTGTCGCGCCAGATCTGCCATCAAAATTTGAGCCCCAATGGTTATGTGCTGCTGATCAGCCTGTCACCGGAATGGGAACAGTCCTTTGCCGAATCCATTATTGGACAGGGCGATGACCGGCAGCTGGCAATGCAACCCAGCCGGCTGCAGGAATTTATCGGTCTGGTGCGTCTGAAATTCGATCAAGCCGCCGAAGATGGGCAGCTCCCTGCCCTGCTTTGCAGTCCGCATATCCGTCCTTTTGTGCGTTCCATTGTTGAACGATTCCGGCCGCAGACAAATGTTCTGTCGCAAAATGAGATTCATCCGCAGGCCCGCATCCGTACTATTGGACAGATTTAAAAAGGCAATATCAGGTGCGATTCAGAACCATAACCGCCCCCAGCATGGAAGCCGCCATAGCCGAATTACGCGCGTCGCTTGGTCCCGATGCCATTATTCTGAATAGCGAGCGGGGACGAAACGGCAATATTACCTTGCGCGCCGCATTGGAACATGCGCCAGCGGACAAGAATGCAGACAATTCCGCCATCGCAGATGACGCGGAGATTTTTTATGATAATGATGACGGGGATACGCGCAGCCTGATCGATCAGGCATTGAGTTTTCATCGTACGCCTGGCGCTATTCATTCTTTACTTCTGGAATCAGCTCAGGCGCGGTCAACGAATGACGCCGTTCTAGCCCTGGCGGCGGCGCTTGAGACACGTTACAGTTTTTCGCCGCTGCCCATCCAGCCGGTGCGCCCGCTATTGTTACTTGGCCCAGCCGGAGCTGGTAAAACTGTTACCGCGGCCAAGCTGGCGGCGCGATCTGTTCTTGCCGGGCACAAGACCGTTTTAATAACCACGGATCTGGTGCGGGCGGGCGGCGCGGATCAGCTGGCTATGTTTGCCAATTCGATGCAAGCAAGCATGTACCGCGCGGCAGACGCCGCCGAACTTGCGGCGCTGGAAAAAAACCGCGGCGCCGATACCAGCTGTATTATCGATACGACTGGCGCATCGCCCTATAATTTGACCGATTTAAAGCTGCTTAAAAATCTGATTATGGCCATTGACTGCGATCCGGTACTGGTTCTGCCCGCCGGCGGCGATTCAGTAGAAGCCTTTGAAATTGCAAATATTTATTCCGGTCTTGGGGCGCGTGGTCTGATCGTTACCAGGCTGGATGTTACGCGGCGCATGGGCAGCATCATTGCCGCATTAGAAGGCGCTGCCATGGTGCTGCACCATGTCAGCATCACGCCTTATGTGGCAAATGGCCTTGCGCCTATTCACGCCGCCGGACTTTCGCGTCTGCTGCTGGAAGACCCAATCGAACGTAAATCCTTTAGTGATCTGGAGCGCACCGCACAATGAACGACCAACCTGTATTGACTTCGCCCGCAAGAATATTAACCCCTCATGGGGATATCAAAGCCGGAATGCGGACACTTGCCAGGCAGCGCAATATGATTGCCGTGGCTTCCGGCAAGGGGGGCGTCGGTAAAACCTGGTTTTCAATCACTTTGTCGCAGGCGCTGGCGGGACTTGGCAACCGGGTGCTGCTGGTCGATGGGGATTTGGGGCTGGCCAATGTTGATGTGCAGCTTGCCATGTCGCCCATTCATGACCTTGCCAGCGTAGTGGCCGGAAAAATATCCCTGTCCAGCGCCATTACCAAACATTCCGGCGGCTCCCCGCCGTCAGCTGATGACGCCGCCGCGCCGCACCGGGCGCAATCGGGCTTTGATGTTCTGGCTGGCCGTTCAGGTTCAGGCGCGCTGGATAGTTTAAACCGCAGACAGATTGAAACCCTGTGCAATGATCTGATAAAGGCGGCATTATCCTATGATCATCTGATCATTGATATGTCGGCCGGCATCAACAGCCATATGCAGCCTTTTTTTTCGCGCATCGGCAAGGCCATAATTGTCGTCACCGATGACCCGACATCAATTACCGACGCTTACGCCATGATTAAATTTCTGGTTTCTCTGCATCCGGAACTCGATATTCAGGTAGCGGTGAATATGGCCGATAGCAAAACCCAGGCGGAAAAAACATTCAAAACCGTGCAGCGCGCCTGCGAACAATTTTTGCATTTCAAACTGAAAATGGCAGGATATATCGTGCGTGACAAGCATGTGCCTATGGCCATACGCGCCCAGGCGCCGCTGCTGACGCGATATCCGCAAAGTGAAGCTGCTGCCCTGGTGCAACAGATCGCACAGACCCTGCATTCCAGAATGCCACACGGACTGATATGATCCCGCAATGACACAAGTGCATTTAATGGCTGTAACTCCCGCCATGTCATCGTTACCGGTCAGATCAAATTCGCGCGCCAGCCGTGATTATATTCTGTCCCTTAGCAAAACCGTGACTGTTGTGCGGCCGGACAGCGGTGCTGCCTGTGAAATTCATATTCTTGTCCGCTATGTCCCGGACCGTCTTGTCTGCGATACTGCAAAAATGTGCGAATATTTTGAGATGATTGCTGCGCGCAACCGGGATAGCGCAGTGGAATTTGCAAATGCCATTACAGATGATTTTTGTAATGATCTGATCCCTCGCTGGGTATGTGTCAGCCTGACACTGTCAGTAGACGGAATACAGCAAAGCGTGCTGGTCAGCGAGAAGCAGCCTTTGTGGGAAAATCCTGCGCTGCTGTCACTATCTGAATAATCACCCGCGAACTGATTTTCGCTGATGGCTTTCAATGGACTGATCATCCGTTTCAATCTGCTCAATTCTTGCACGCGCTTTTTCTTTGCGCATCGCCTTATTGCTGGCGGCTATTTCGTGACGCTTCAGGGATTTAAACGCTTCTCCTACAGCTTCCAATGCATGAAAAATCTGCTCTTCCATCGACTCTATGGTGCGTTGAATATTTTCACGTTGCATGATCGCAGCCTGGGCGAATGCGCCATAGGCATATCCAACATCTTCCTTGCTTCCGGCAGCGGCCGTGACAAATTCCTGCTCGCGCAGGACTGCCGCTTCCACGGCCTGCTTTTGACGCTCCAGATCATCGCGCAAGGCATAGAGGCTGGCCAGATGTTTCCGTTTTTCATCTACCTGCCATTTGTGCAGACGGACTAACGTATTGCGTGGTTTCATTTGATTCCCCCCTTAGCTGAGTATCTCAGCCAATCGTAAAAACTCCGCTTCGAATTCTGTTGTTTCATCTGGGGCCTGTTCGAGAAATTGATCAAGCAGCGGAAAACGCCGCACTGCCTCATCCACTTCCGCATCTGCGCCTGGACGGTATGCGCCAAGCCGGACCATCTCCGCCATATCCTCATAAACCGCGAGCAGTTTGCGTGACCGGCTGATCAAGGCCGTTTCTTCCGGCACATTGCATTTGGGCATGGTCCGTGATACGGAGCGCAGCACATTGATTGCCGGATAGCGGCCACGCTCGGCAATGGCGCGCTCCAGCACAATATGTCCGTCAAGAATGGCGCGCACGGCATCCGCGACAGGTTCATTATGATCATCGCCTTCTACCAGCACTGTGAAAAGACCCGTGATGCTGCCGCGTGATTTTCCCGGTCCCGCTCTTTCCAGCAGTTTGGGCAATTCGGAAAATACGGTTGGCGTATATCCTTTGCTGGTCGGGGGCTCGCCGCCTGACAGGCCAATTTCTCGCTGCGCCATGGCAAAGCGTGTTACTGAATCCATCAGGCACAGAACATCTTTGTCCTGATCGCGGAAATATTCCGCCACAGCCAAGGTCATATAGGCGGCCTGCCGGCGCATCAGAGCGGATTCATCCGAAGTCGCAACCACAATCACGCTGTTTTTCAGGCCTTCCGGCCCGAGATTTTCTTCGATGAACTCCCGCACCTCACGGCCCCGCTCACCAATCAGCCCGATGACCGACACATCTGAATCCGTATTCTTGGCCAGCATGGATAAAAGCACGGATTTACCCACGCCGGAGCCTGCAAAAATTCCCATGCGCTGCCCCCGGCAGCAGGTGATAAAGCTGTTGATCGCGCGCACGCCGAGATTGAGCTTGGCGCCCACTGCCTGGCGCGAATGCGCCGGAGGCGGGCTCGCGCGCAAAGGATAGCTCTCCGGACCGGCGCCAAGCGGGCCCTTGCCGTCAATGGGTTCACCCATCGCATTAATGACCCGGCCCAGCCAGCTGGCATCGGGGAAAATGACCGGGTCATGCGCCGTAATCACCACCCTGCACCCCAGGCCGATCCCTTCCAGTGGCCCAAACGCCATACAAAGCGCGCGTTCCTGGCGGAATCCGATGATCTCGCAGGCAATCTCCTGGCCATCCCGGGCATAGATTTTACCGCGCGCGGCCACACTTACCGCGTGAATGCCGCTGACTTCGATCAATAGTCCCTGTACGCAGACCACCCTTCCATAGAAACTGTAGGGCTGGATTCGTTCTATTTCGTCCAATAAGGCTTGCAAATTACTCTCACCTGAATAAGCGCCAAGATCACCAGGCGATACTAGCCGCAACCGCTTAAAGCCACGTAAAGATTGATTTTTACATTAATATCAATTGCTTATTAGAAAATACCGGAAAAAAAATAAAATCCCGAAAAACGAATTTTTGAGTAAAAATTTTAATGCTGTTAACATTTTTTAACTATTTTGGTTTACTGTCCCATTAACCAAACGATAGCACGGGAAAGAGATCATCATGCGCGTTCTCCTTATTGAAGATGATAGTGCCACCGCACAGGGTATTGAACTGATGCTGAGTCAGGCCGGATTTAACCTCTATACGACCGATTTAGGGGAGGAGGGCGTGGATCTCGGGAAATTGTATGATTATGATATTATCATACTCGATCTGAACCTTCCCGACATGAGCGGGTTTGACGTATTGAAGAAACTACGTCAGTCGAAAATTTCCACACCAATTTTGATCCTTTCCGGCCTTTCCGACATGGACAGCAAGGTACAGGGGCTTGGCATCGGTGCTGACGATTTCATGACCAAACCCTTCCACAAGGACGAAATGATAGCGCGCATAAACGCCATCGTCCGCAGATCTCAGGGACATGCCCAATCGGTCATAAAGACCGGCAAACTGACCGTCAACCTGGACGCCAAGACGGTTGAGGTGGATGGACACCGGGTGCATCTGACCGGAAAAGAATATGCGATGCTGGAATTGCTGTCGCTGCGCAAGGGAACCACCCTTACCAAAGAAATGTTCCTGAATCATCTTTATGGCGGCATGGACGAACCGGAACTCAAAATCATTGATGTGTTTATCTGCAAGCTGCGCAAGAAACTTGCCGCCGCCACCGGGACGGAACATTATATCGAAACAGTCTGGGGGCGCGGTTATGTGCTGCGCGATGCAGAAAGCCCAGCCGCAAGCAAAGAAAAAGCTGCCTGACCATACTGACCATACAATAAAAATACTCCGCAATCGCGGAGTATTTTTTTGTGTCTTGCTGTTTGTGCGAAGCTTCCTGATTGGCGGATCAGTTCAGGATTCGGGCATCAGGCTCAGTTGCCTGCGGCCCTGCTTCTATCTGGTGACCCCGACAGCCCGTAATGGCTGAACAATCCCCGGCTGTGCCGGTACGGGTTTTGCCGTTTCCGCTGCGACCTTGGTGTAAACACCGCGCAAACCTTTGACGGGGACAAGCGCGTTGGTAAGCCCAAGAACGGTTTCGGCCGCACCAAGAAACAAGACGCCGTCATCTGGCATCTGTTTCGCCATCCGCTCCAGCACATCCTTCTTGGTGGCCTGATCAAAATATATCAGCACATTGCGGCAGAAAATAATATCGAAATTACCCAGCCCGGAAAAGCTTGAAAGCAGATTACACTCTTTCAGCTGCACCATAGCCCGCACAGCTGAATCAATCTGCCACATTTCACCAATCTGCTTGAAATATTTCACCAGCATCTGGATGGGCAGGCCGCGCTGAACCTCAAACTGGCTGTACATTCCGGCGCGGGCTTTCTCAAGCACTTCCCTGGAAATATCTGTTCCGATAATATCAATACGCCAGCCTTGGAACGCCGCGGCCATTTCCTTTAACACCATGCTAATGGAATAGGGCTCCTGCCCCGTCGATGCGGCAGCGGACCAGATACGTAACTGGCGCTGCGACTGTCGCGCCGTGACAAATTTGGGCAATATTTCAAGCCGCAAATTATCAAATGGAAGTTTGTCGCGGTAGAAGAATGACTCATTCGTCGTCATTGCCTCCATCACATCCTGGATAAGCTCCCGGTTTTTTCCCAGCCGGATTTCGCTTATCAGCTCGTTCAGGCCCGGAAGGTTACGTTTGCGCGCGATCGGTTGCAGCCTGCTTTCGACAAGATACATTTTGTCCTGACCAAGCACGAGCCCTGAACTGTTTTTCAGAAATGCCGCAAGAAATTCAAAATCACCTGGTTTCATGCCGCCCCCCCCTGCAACAGGCGTTTAATCTGCAACGCCATCTCAGGCAACGCAATGACAGCACTGCACAATCCCGCTTCCGCGACGGCCCCTGGCATCCCCCATACCACACTGCTTTTTTCATCCTGCGCGACAAGTGTGCCGCCCGCATCAACCAGTTTTCGCCCGCCATCGCGGCCATCATGACCCATGCCGGTCAGCACGACGGCAAGCGCCGTAGTGCCGTAAACAGCGGATATACTTTCAAACATGGGATCAACCGCCGGCCGGCAGAAATTTACCTGAGGGTTCTGATCAAGTTGAACAATCTTGTCCGCGCCCTTGCGTGCGACCGTCATATGAAAATTTCCCGGCGCTATTAGAACTTCTCCATTGCGCAGAACATCGCCATGCACGGCTTCACGCGCGGTGATACCCGTAAGATTATGAATATGTTCGGCAAGAATGGCGGTAAAAGTAGGCGGCATATGCTGCGTAATCAGCACGGGAACCTGAAGCGCGTTTTTCAGCCCGCCAAGCAGGGTAAACAGCGCCTGCGGCCCGCCAGTGGAAGAGCCAATCGCCAGTATATCGGGACGGTATTTTGATGGCGTCCGCAAAACAATCTGTTTGCTGGCATTATTTTCCGTGGCGACCGGTTTTGCTGGGCTATGGACAGGTACAGCGGCGCCTGGAGCCGGGACAGCCGGTCTGCGCAGAGCCGCGGGTCCGCTACGCCCTTTTCTAAATGCCGCCCCAATTGCTTTGACCTTTAACAGCAGGTCCCTTTGAAAATCTGCCGTCGCTGTGCCGCTGCGGGCGGATTCCGGTTTGGGCAGATAATCAACCGCGCCCATTGATAAAGCGCGAAGACTGATGTCCGCATTTCGCCTGGTCAAGGTGGAGGCCATCAAAACCTGGATATTGGGAACCAGACTGATTAATTTTGGCAGGGCGGTCAGACCATCCATCTCCGGCATTTCAATGTCCAGAATGACAATTTCCGCATCACAGGATTTCACATTCTGTACAGCCTGCTGGCCGTTAAAAAAGGAACCCACGATCTTGCATTCCGGATCAGAGGATAGCCAGCGATGAAGCATGCCTCGAATAACCGCTGAATCGTCAACCAGCATGATACGATAAGGCCCGCCGGTGTCCGCAGCTGCGGATTCAATGTTCTTAACCTGAGAAATAAAAGACACAAGATGCTACCTTTCATAATCTGATGCGGCTATTACACCAGCCCTACTTCAACAAATTTGGTCTCAATTATTTCGCGGTCAAAAGGCTTCATAATATACTCGTTCGCGCCGGCCTGGATGGCCTCAGTTATATGCTTAATGTCATTCTCGGTAGTGCAGAACACCACAATGGGTTTATCCCCGCTGGGTTCTTTGCGAAGCTGGCGCAAAAATTCAATTCCATTCATGACAGGCATGTTCCAGTCCAGCAAAATTGCATCAGGCATTTTGGTGCGGCAAATATTAAGTGCTTCCTGCCCATCAACTGCTTCAAAAATTTCGAATTTCATATCTTCAAGAATTTGCCTGGCAACTTTCCGGATAACCCTTGAGTCATCCACAACAAGACAAGACTTCATTTGCCTACGCTCCTTTTATCAATGGT